>Ga0247814_10000020_pt1 | contig 201673 bp, 180 predicted proteins | sample UWRJL179409R1_FD_179947 | JGI IMG/M metagenome (GOLD analysis project Ga0247814, IMG submission 179947) | Plant litter microbial communities from Arlington Agricultural Research Station in Wisconsin, United States - UWRJ-L179-409R-1 | ecosystem: Environmental > Terrestrial > Plant litter >...
ATGATGTTCTTTATCTCTTTCACGTAGTAAATATATATAACCGTCCCCTGAAAAACCATACCATGATACCACTTTGTTGGCTTAAAAAAAGGTATCGGCTAAAACGTAAATCCCACATGCTTTTTGGTATTTTTGCGCCGTGAAGGAAGAACAACTCATCCAGCAAGCCGTATCGTATATACACGCTTTCTTTTTTGCAGCCAAGGTGAACAAAAAGAAATGGTATAGGGAAATCAAAAACAATGATGATCTTTTTTATGCGTTTTTTGTGCTCAGAAGGCGAATGATCCAACCTAAAAACTATGTTATACACGAAGCGGATGGCCTTTATGAAAAGAATATAAAACCGGAAGTATGGAGGGATTACCAATCACTAAAAAATGCATTGACGCAAAAAGGTGACCTAAAAAAATTCCACACCGAGAATTCTAAAATCATTTACCCAATAGATGGCCTGTTAGAAGAATATAATATCAATCATTTACACTTAGACAGAAGCAGATATCAGGTTTTTTTTATGGTGGAGGGAAATGATATTTTCATGATTAACATCTGTAAGCACTTTGAACGTAATAGAACCAGTTATTCAAAAAACAGTTTATTGGATATTGTGGCTAAAAACTGGCCCGGGAAAAAAGAAAGAAAATATGGTAGAACGGATAAAAACAGATTGACGGAAAAATATGCCAGCGCATATGCATGGGAGAAGGTATCACAGTTCCATGAATGGTTACAGTCCGCGGCGATTTCGGTGGACGATATAACAGAATATGAATTAGCCTTTACTGATGACCATACATTCATATTTCGCGAGGTTGGTTCAAAAAGCATCATGCCTACGGCACTTCCTTTTGAGGCTTGACGGTGAGATAAAAATCATTTGGTAAACGATCTTTATGATTAGATTTGTGCATGGTCAATGATGTAGGTTCATGTGTTTTGGTAACGGGCGGCGCAGGCTATATTGGGTCGCACACCATCATAGAATTGTTTCAAAGCGGCGTGGAAACCGTCATCTCAATTGATAATTACACCAATTCTTCGGCCAAAAGCTATGAAAGAATTGAGACAATATCGGGTAAAAAGACCATTTATTACCAGACAGATCTTACCCATTTCAACGATTTAGAAAACGTATTCAAAAAGCATCCGGGCATTACGGGCGTCATACATTTTGCGGCACTCAAGGCTGTAGGCGAAAGCGTTGAAAAACCATTGTCTTATTACCGAAATAACTTGGTTTCACTGCTCAACGTGTTAGAACTTTCTGCCCGATATGGTGTAAAATCATTTATTTTTTCGTCATCGTGTACAGTGTATGGTGAACCCAAAGCGTATCCGGTAAATGAATCCACCCCATTGCTTGAGCCGGAATCTCCCTACGGATATACCAAGTCTGTGGGCGAACGCATCATCAAAGATTTTTCCCTCAACCAAAGTGATATGAAATTTGTGTTACTCCGGTATTTCAACCCAGTGGGCGCACATCCTTCGGGAAAAATTGGCGAGTTGCAGGAACAGAAACCAAACAATTTGGTACCCTTCATTACCATGACCGCAGCCGGGCTACTGCCGCAATTGACAGTATATGGAGGGGATTATCCTACACGCGACGGAACATGCATCCGTGATTATATACATATATGCGACGTGGCGGAAGCCCATGTAAAAGCACTGCAATATTCGGCAACCGATATGGCCGGTAAACAAATCGACATATTTAATTTAGGCTCGGGGAAGGGAATAAGTGTATTGGAAGCGATACAGACATTTGAAAAAGTAGCTGATATAAAATTAAATTACATCATTGGCCCTAGACGAGCCGGCGACATAACCGCCATCTATTCCGACTCATCTAAAGCAGATAAAATACTTGCATGGAAACCTAAATATACGTTGGTAGACATGATGCTTTCTGCATGGAAATGGCAAAAAAACCTATTGGATCATACCTAACAATATATCATCACGTATATTATATAGTTTTTAAAAAGGCCCCAATAAAAATTGGGGCCTTTCGAAAAAATAAAAGAAATTATTTAACTTTTTTCCAGTCTGCCTAGAAGCAACGATATCGCTCCATTGTTTCCAGCCCATGCCACCCATTTGGGCTTCACTCCAGTCTTCCTCACACAAAATTCACCAATCATAAGATCAGTACACACAACGCATTTAGTTTTTGCACAAGACTATATAAAATATTATCCTTACAATGTTTTCTTCCACTCACAATCCAATAACTGGCAAGCCGCTTTGGCATCTTCATACGCTTCCTTGTTCTCATACTCATCCTCATAGCTAAATGTTCCACATTTACATTCGCCTTTATATGTGCATGAATATAAAGATAACGTGGTGGCCGCGACCAAAAATAACATAGTCATATTCCTTGTTCTCATGATTCAAAATTTAAGTTCTTATTAATCCAAGTTTACAAAAATAAACCTAATATATTTATCCAAACCCAATAAGTTTTAATTACATTCTTTTGCATTAACCTTCTCTCCTTCTTACTTTCGCACTAAATTTTACTGTCGTGCAAGAAGATCTGCTCAAAAAAATCATTTCACATTCAAAGGAATACGGTTTTATTTTTCCATCCAGCGAAATCTACGACGGACTGAGTGCCGTGTACGATTACGCACAGAACGGTGTGGAGTTGAAGAAAAACATCCGTGAATACTGGTGGAGGAGCATGGTACATATGCACGACAACATTGTGGGAATCGATGCGGCGATCTTTATGCATCCCACTACATGGAAAGCTTCGGGCCACGTGGATGCCTTCAGCGATCCGATGATTGACAACAAGGACAGCAAAAAACGCTATCGTGCCGACAACCTGATCGAAGATTATTTGGGCAAGATTGAGGATAAGATCACGAAGGAAATCGAGAAGGCGGCCAAACGTTTTGGAGAAACTTTCGATGCCAAGATGTTTGCCGAAACCAATCCACGTGTATTGGAAAACAAACAGAAGTACGACACCATCAACAACCGCATGAACAAAGCCTTGAACGAAGACGACATGGCGGAGTTGAAACTGATTATAGAAGATTGTGAAATTGTTTGTCCGGTAAGCGGATCACGTAACTGGACGGAAGTTCGCCAGTTCAACCTGATGTTCAGCACACAAATGGGGGCCGTGAACGACGATAGTTCCACCATTTACCTTCGCCCGGAGACGGCACAGGGAATTTTCGTGAATTACCTGAACGTGCAGAAAACCGGCCGTATGAAAATCCCTTTCGGAATTGCCCAAACGGGAAAAGCATTCCGTAACGAGATCGTGGCGCGCCAGTTCATTTTCCGTATGCGTGAATTTGAACAGATGGAAATGCAATTCTTTGTGCGCCCCGGTACTGAGATGGAATGGTACGAGAAATGGAAAGCCACACGTTTAAAATGGCATTTGGCCCTAGGGTTGGGCGAACAAAACTATCGCTTCCACAATCACGAAAAGTTAGCCCACTATGCCAATGCGGCGGCAGACATAGAATTTAATTTCCCGATGGGTTTCAAGGAATTGGAAGGAATACACTCCCGTACCGATTTCGACCTGAAACAACACGAACAATTCAGCGGTAAAAAACTACAATATTTCGATCCGGAACTGAACGAAAATTACGTGCCTTACGTGGTGGAAACATCCGTGGGATTGGATCGTTTGTTTCTTTCCATCCTTTCCGCTTCCTACAAAGAGGAAAAACTGGAAGACGGTTCTGAACGTGTGGTACTTAACCTACCGGCCGCTTTGGCCCCCGTTAAGGTGGCCGTGATGCCATTGATGGGCAAGGACGGTTTGGATATAAAAGGTGATGAAATCTATAACAAATTGCGCAAGCATGTGTACTGCGTGAAGGATGAAAAGGATTCCATCGGTAAACGTTACCGTCGTCAGGATGCCATCGGTACGCCATATTGCATCACGGTGGATCACCAATCACTGGAGGACAATACCGTCACCATACGCTACCGCGATACCATGAAACAGGAACGCGTAGCCATCGATGATTTGGTTTCCATCATTTCTGATAAATGTTCACTAAACAGTTTGCTGTAATACAGCTTACTATTTATTTATTCCTGCGTTCAAAAGGTTTTAGCGCACCATAAAATATTATAACGATGATCACACTTGTTTGGCGCGGGATAGGCATCCTGGTTCCTATTTTCTTTTTTCTAGGCCTTGCCATAGCCCGTCAATTCCATGATGACCATTCCTTCCAAAACAAAGCTTTTGTAGGTTTAACCTTTTTGGTAGCGGCTGGTTTCTGCTTCATCGTCGGCATTTTCACTTTCCCCAGAAAAATAACGGATTCCGTTTCCGGCCAAATTACCCGTACCAAAAGGCATGATTTTTTGTTTATCCCTTTCATCGGATGGGCCTTGATTTTTGGACTGATAGCTGCCGCCTGTCTCTTGTCGGGTTCCAGTTTATTTAAACCCGGCGTTGCCAAAATGGAAAAATTGACCGAAGAAGACATGGAAAACCAGGAACGATTTGCCTGGAGAACCATCAATTTCTATAATCCAACCGCCGATACACTTTCATATGGATATGCAGCTTCCAACAACGAAGAGGCGAATGGTGAAGGTTGGGTATTGCCGGGTCAAGTGATCTCCGAAACATTGCCGGCCGATACATATATTTTTATCACTTCCGACAAAAAGGGCAAACAACGCTATAGCCATATTCCATCTAAAGAAAATGCAGCAAACCCTTTGAAATATGAAGTGATCCCGGATCCGGAAATTGCCGGCAAAAACCACTACCTAAGAATCATCCAGGGTGCCACGACCGACCTTGAGGATTATGACGACGCTTGGTTGATGATGGATCCCACGTATAATTTTTTATTGCTGGACCTGAAGGACCTTTACCGGAAAGACGAAAATCCGTCCGAAAGGATAGAGAAAGTAGATTGGGAAAATAATACCTATGGCGAATATTCCGGAGATGATATCATGGAGCCTTATGCCAAACCTGTGATTAGGGACAAAGAGTTTCTTTTGTCAGTAGTTGAAGTATTATTGCCAGGGCAAGCACTGCCTCAAATTATACACGACGGAAACCATGACGTGCTTTTGCCTATGCCATTCAAGGTCGGCAACAAACCAAACAACGAGCAAATTATCCAGTATTTGAAAAATTTGGGATTTGATAAGAGTGAAGATTAAAGCACTTTAACAAATATTGTGTGAGAAAAAAAGGCAAAAAGAAGCCTAAGTATATATTTCAGCATAATTTTTGTAAAATTTGCACCGAAATGAATTGGCGCTTACCCATATTGCCTCTGTATGTCATCCTGATTTACTTTGCCGGGCTGGGCTTTGCCACTAAAACCACCGACCGCTTAAGCGAATATTGCCCCGTGGCACATTTTGAAAATGCACACGGACACGGCTTTGTCACCCATTATGCAGAAAATGCGTGGTATAACGATACGGAAGACGATGACCACAATCTATTTGTCGGTACCCTATCCCAACCGATTTCTTTTGGTGTAAAAAACGTGTACCGCTCCCAAGAGCCTACAGTTACCGAACCCAACCGGGGACAAGTCCTTTCTAAACGCTTTATCCTATTCCGGGCCATTTTAATTTGATTTTGAGAAACTCACCGACGTTTTCAATTTTTTCAAATTAAAATCAACCATTCATGTCATTTTTTAAAAATTTGGTTCTCACGGGATGTATTTCCGTTGGATTATTGAGTATATCACAGGCCCAAATTCCGGCCACAACCACTACGCTTCCGCCTTCAGTGAAAGGCTTTTCCAAAGACATCTGGAAAGATGGTATCCGTTATAATTTCGACGACAAGGGCGACCGTTTTGTGAAATTCACGTTCATGGGACAGTTTTGGGCGCGGTATAACGAGAATAACCCCGGAACAACGTTTTTTGACCAAGCCAAGGGCAACCAAACCGATTTCAGTCTTCGCCGCGTCCGCATGCAATTGTTTGTGCAACCACACGAACGCTGGTTTATCTATTCCCAATTCGGAATCAACAACTTCAATTACGCCACGGCGCGCAAGCCATCCTTCTTCTTACACGACTTTACCGTGGAATACATGCCGGTGAAAAATCACCTATATATCGGTGGTGGATTGCAATCCTGGGCAGCCCCGTCGCGGTTTGCAGCTTCTGCCGTAACCAGTATTATGCCATTGGATGTACCTGTCTACCAAGAGCCGCTCAACGACCAAACCGACCAGTTTGTCCGTAATTTGGGTGTATACATGAAGGGAAGCATCAACCGACTCAACTTTCGCGTGGCCGTGAATAAACCGTTTGCATTCGGCAAATCTGATAGCTTTAATGCGGCCAACCCGATTGCCGGCTATGCCAATTTTTCTCCGCGCGATCCTTCCTTCGAAATTGGGACCTATCTGGAATGGAACTTCTTGGACCATGAATACGACAAGACACCTTACAAAGCCGGATCATACCTAGGTACGAAACGGATCTTCAATATCGGTGCCGGTGCCAGATATCGTCCGAATGCGATGTGGTACAAAACTTCTGCGGGCGACACGGCTTTCTCACCCATGATCATAGGATCGGTGGATGCTTTCGCAGAAATGCCGTTCCGCAAAGGCGGACAGACAGCCTTTAACCTATATGGCGCATATACTTACAGTAATTTCGGGCCGAACTATTTGCGCCAAATCGGGCCGAACGGTATAGCTACAGGATCTAACCTACCCGCTTCGCACGTTTACGGCAACGGGGCATCCGCACCACTCGTAGGAACCGGAAATTCTTTGTATTTCCAAGGCGGAATCATTACACCGGCCATCCCGAAAACGGAATTGAAGTTTATGCCATATGCCACATTTTTTGCGGCAGATTACCGTGCCATCAAAAAGCCGATTACCGTATACGAAGCTGGCATAAACCTATTCATCAAAGGCAATGCACTCAAATTGACAGCCGGATGGCAAAACAGGCCTTTCTTCATGACGGAGAATTCCAAAGCCATCAGAAAAAATATGGCCGTGGTACAGTTGCAATTTGCCATTTAGGGTTTTAATTACGTAAGTTGCTGATAATGTTTTAATTTATTTATTTGTTAAATAGCAAATTCTCAAATAAAGTCACTTACATTTGTCATAAGTCTTTCAGAAACTAAATGAAAAGTCAAGTATCCAAAATACGTTTAATCTCGATGTTTTACCTTATGGTATTCACGTCGGCGTTGCTGCTTTCGGGTATATTAGGTGGCCAACATAGTTTGTTGAAAAGCCCGAAGGGCAAACCTACATCGATGGTTTTTGCCACGTCTCCCGATTCCCTTCACATCGTAAAAGGAATCAATGTCTCGGCTGAGCCGGGCTCCGGTTCCGAAGACATCAGTGAGCAGGACAACAAGCAGGATTTCATTCCGCTTGATTTTAATTTTGGTTTCAATTCATTACTGCAATGGTTCTTTAGGCTTCCCCTAAAAAATCTGTCGCAGGCAAATCCACAGCCTGCATCTCCCGCACAGCAAGCCATCTGGCTTAGCATCCACAATCTACGTATTTGATTTATCGGTCTATTGCTTAGTGTATCAAGTATATCTTGATATAACTGGGGTTGTCGCGTGCACCTTATTTTCCGTACCGGCGATTCGGTTTGAAATCCATTGATTTCTCCCACACAATTAGTTTCAACCAGATATATCGATTATACAGGTTTACGGTCATAGCCGGCCTGTTCCAAAACATATACCATGTCTGCACAGTTTCATCAGTCAGCGTTTGATGAGCATAAAGTCCTGCACGAGCTGGGCCATTACCTGCCGGCTCAGGCTCCGTTGAAGGATTTCATCCATCACAATACATTACACTCGTTCCAGCATTTGAAGTTTACGGATGGACTCCGTCATGCATCTGCCATCTTCGGATACAAGGTCTACCTGAGGTTAGACGAATTCCGAAATCTATACAAAGAATCCAAAATCAGTCCGGCCATTCTGGATAAAATCATCATCGAGAAAAAGGGACAGACCAACCTGGAAACCTGGAAGCAAAAGCTACTCCATCAAACATACGACACATCTATCGAATCCAGGATCGGCAAACTGCGCGAATATTGGAAATCCGCCTATAAAGTGAATCTGGACAAAGAAGTTCACCCTTTGCTTTTTAGGTTGGTGGGCAGTTATTTGGACCAAGGGGTTTCCATCTGGAATTTCCCCGTTTCGCAAGAAGGTTTTTTAAGTTCGGTAAAGGAAATCGAAAAGAGCAGTTTTGTCGGTCTCTTCAAAGGGAAGCGGGCTAAAAAGTTGTTATCGGATCCGGATACCAGCATTACTTCGCTGCTTAACATTTTGGTTGGCAATCCGGAATTGTATGAACGTTATCTGTTCGACCAGCAATTCGCCCATCCCGGTTGGTCGGGTATGGCTGCCGTATTGGAAAACCAGCCCGAGAGTTTACTGGACAGGAGAAAAATTTCCCTGAGCGACTTCATCATACTCGAACTGTTGCTCGAGATAGATGCATTGGACAACAAATTCAACGAAAACTGGGCACAACTGGGCACCAAGGTAGAAGATTTACCGACCGAACTTTTTTCCGAAGTACCGCGGACGGAGCTGAACGAAGTAATCGAACTTTGGCAGGATGCCTTCGAATGGAGCTATTATGACCAAGTGTTGAAAGGCATCCAACTGGATAAGCCTGAAAGAACTAAAACAGCGAAAGAAACCAGCTTCCAAGCATTCTTCTGCATTGATGACCGGGAGTGTTCGTTCCGCCGGTATGTAGAACAGTTTGACCAGCATGCGGCTACTTTTGCCACTCCGGGTTTCTTCGGGGTTGAGTTCTATTTTCAGCCCGAGCATGGCAAGTTCCACACGAAAGTTTGTCCGGCGCCGCTGAATCCGAAATATCTCATCCAGGAGATCGATACGAAAAACAAATACCAGAAAGACCAACACTTCACCAAACAGACGCATGGTTTATTCGGCGGTTGGTTCATTTCGCAAACGCTCGGCTTTTGGTCCGCGTTCCGTTTGTTGTTGAATATTTTCAAGCCTACAAAAAGTCCGGCGATGGTTTCGTCCTTTAGCCACATGGACAAAGACGGCAAGCTGACCATAGAAAATACCGACCCCTCAAACATGGTGGATGGATTACAGGTTGGTTTTACGATACCGGAAATGGCCGATCGAGTGGAAGGACTTCTGAAAAGCATCGGCTTGGTGAAAAACTTTGCGCCTATCGTATATGTAGTCGGTCATGGAGCCAGCAGCATCAACAACACACACTATGCCGGTTATGATTGCGGCGCCTGTAGCGGACGTCCGGGATCGGTGAATGCCCGGGTTTTTTCTTTTATGGCCAACCATTGCAAGGTGCGTGAGATATTGGGCAAACGTGGCATTTTCATTCCCACGCAAACCCAATTCATAGGCGCATTGCACGATACCACGCGCGACGAGATAGAATTCTTTTGCGAAAAACAACTTTCCGCGAGCAACAAAATAGAACACGAGGACCATATCGGCGTATTTGAAAAGGCCTTGGATTATAATGCCAAAGAGCGTTCCAGAAGGTTTGTGATTATGGATAACCACGGTAAGCCCGAAAAAGTACACGAAGAGGTAAAACTTCGTTCCGTATCGTTGTTTGAGCCAAGACCCGAACTGAACCATGCCACGAATGCCTTGTGCATCGTAGGCCGCAGGGAAATGACGGAGCATCTGTTTTTGGATCGCCGTGCTTTCATGAATTCTTACGATTATCGGGTAGATCCCGATGGGAAATACCTGTTCAACATATTGAAAGCGGCGGCTCCGGTTTGTGGCGGCATCAACCTGGAATATTATTTCTCCCGGGTGGACAACTACAAACTGGGGGCAGGCACCAAACTTCCGCACAACGTAATGGGATTGATTGGCGTGGCCAACGGGATGGACGGCGATTTACGTTCCGGACTTCCAAGCCAGATGATCGAAGTACACGATCCCATCCGCCTGATGATTATCGTAGAACAACTACCGGAAGTGGTTTTAAACACCATCCAAACGAATGCGGCCACCTATGAGTGGTTCATCAACGAATGGGTCCATCTGGTGGTAATCCACCCGGAAACGAAAGAACTGCACCGGTTCCAAGACGGAAAATTCACTGGGTACGATACCGTGACTCCACAACTTGAAAAAGTAAACGACACCATGAAATTGGTAGAAACATCAGAAGAAAATTTCCCTGTTTACCAAATCAATTAGGACAACCATGGACATCGCTTGGATAATCAATATTTTCATTTTTGTTCCGTTATTGGGTTTTGTCGTAAGCTTGCTACTGCCCAAGAAAAGTGAGATGCTTTTGTCGCGCACCGCATTCTTTACCACCGGCCTCAACCTCTTCTTTTTTCTTGGTTTCGTGGTGTATTGGATCTGGATGGGCAGCCCCACGTTGAATCTGAAGGAAATCGCGCTGTACCAATGCAAAGGATATGAATTCCTTGTGGATTTTTACTTTGACAAGATAACGGCCGTTTACCTGTTCGTGGGCGCGTTACTGACCTTCCTCATTACCGTTTATAGCCGTTACTATCTGCACCGCGAGGCCGGTTATAAAAGATTCTTCAATACCATCCTGTTCTTTTATTTGGGATATAACATCACCATTTTCTCCGGAAATTTCGAGACACTGTTTATCGGTTGGGAATTCTTGGGAATTTCGTCCTTCCTGTTGATTGCTTTTTACAGGGACCGCTATTTGCCGGTAAGGAATGCGGTGAAGGTGTTTTCCATCTACCGGATCGGCGATGTGGGTATTCTTTTGGCCATGTGGGCCAGCCACCATCTATGGCACGAAAACATCACGTTTTTGAAATTGAACAATGCCGATTTGGTGCACGAACACCTGCTCCAACAAAGCGGCGTGGGTATTTTCATTTCCATCATGATTTTGGTGGCTGCGGCGGCTAAATCGGCACAGTTACCATTCTCCTCTTGGTTGCCACGTGCCATGGAGGGACCGACGCCGTCCAGCGCCATTTTTTATGGTTCGCTTTCGGTTCACTTTGGCGTATTTCTGCTTTTGAGGACTTATCCATTCTGGGAAAACCAGCTCTTTGTACGGATATTGATCGCCTTGGTGGGATTAACGACGGCCATCGTCAGTTTCTTTATTGCCCGGGTACAATCCACCGCAAAAAGCCAGATTGCCTACGCATCTATCACCCAGATTGGGCTGATATTTATTGAGGTGGCAGCCGGTTTGCAAACGCTGGCCTTGGTCCATTTTGCCGGAAATGCCTTTTTGAGGACCTATCAATTGCTCGTATCGCCATCCGTGGTGAGTTACCTGATTCGCGAACAGTTCTATTTCTACAAACCGAGGGCTAAATCGGTGGAGGATTCCTTCCCGAAGAAAATCGAATACACTTTCTATCTGCTTTCGCTGAAAGAATTCAACCTGGATAAACTGATGAACAAGGCCATTTTTACGCCGTTAAAAAAAATCGGGCACCGTTTAGATTTCCTCACGACCCGTAACGTATTCTTTTTCTTTATCCCAGCGTATGTAATCGGATTGTTCTTCTTATTCCAGGAGCAGATGGTTCCCAGTTATATCATCCAGTATTTGCCCGAGGTATTTGCATTTATCGGGTTGATGATGGTATTGAAATCATTCTCGGAAAGGAAGTCTCCGATTTTGGCCTGGTTACTCATTATCCTCAACCACTTTTGGATCGCATTGGCCGTATCGTTTAACGAACATTACGACCGTAGCCAGACGGTGATTTATCTGAGTGGCGTCATCATAGCCGGGCTTGTGGGTTACATAGGGTTAAACCAGCTCAAAAAGAAAGAAAGCGGCTACTTCGACCTCAACCAATATTATGGCCACGTGTATGAACATCCGAAGTTCTCATACATCTTCTTTTTGGCGTGTTTGGGCTTGATGGGATTCCCGATTACCGCCACCTTTATTGGCGAGGATTTGATTTTCAGCCATATTCATGAAGATCAGTTTGTATTGGCCTTTGTTAACTCTTTGAGTTTTATACTCGGCGGTATTTCGTTGGTGAGAATTTATGCCCGGCTATTCTTGGGCCCGCACATCAAGACAGACCATGAAACGCCTTACAAATCGTCATAGACAAAGCAATTGAATCATTAAAAATTATAACAGTTTAAACCAAATCTTATGTCAGAAAATAAAAAAGCACTCATTCCGCTGGACGGATTGGCTGGATTAAAACAGAACTTCCTGGCCGATTTACAATCGGGTTTCATGGTATTTTTATTGGCCCTTCCGTTAAGTTTGGGAATAGCCAAGGCGAGCGGATTCCCGAATCCTATTTTTGGTGTGGTGACGGCTATTATCGGTGGTATCGTCGTTTCATTTTTTGCCGGTTCCAGGCTTACCATCAAAGGCCCGGCCGCAGGTTTGATCGTGATTGTTTCCGGTTCCATCGAGGCCTTCGGTGGCGGTGAACAAGGTTGGCATCTAGCCCTCGGATGTATTGTGGTGGCGGCCGTTATCCAAATCTTGTTCGGTGTACTGAAACTCGGGAATTTGGCAGATTTCTTTCCCAGTGCGGCCATCCATGGTATGTTGGCGGCCATCGGGTTTATCATCATCATTAAACAGATTCCGGTTTTATTGGGCGATGATCCTTCCCTATTGAAGGACCCGATTACGCACAAAGGATACGACATTTTGCCTATGGCGGCCCACATCCCGGATTTTGTCCACTATTTGAACCCACACCTGGCCATCATCGGTGTGGTGGGATTAGCCATTATGTTCTTCTTCGGTTATGCGAAACTTCCGCTGCTGAAAAAAATCCCGGGACCATTGGTCGTCTTATTAATTACCATTCCGTTGGGAATTTACTATGCCATCGATTCCGATGCACGTGTAGGTGCATTTTCCTTGGTGAAAGTGGGCCATATCACAGACATTCTGGGAAAACAATTGATCAACGTAGACTTCTCGGGTATGACATCGAACACCGGAATCTTTATTGAATACGTAATCCTTTACGCATTAATCGGCAGTTTGGAATCGTTGTTGACGGTGAAAGCGGTGGACGGTTTAGACCCTTACCACAGAAAATCCAACGCCAACAAAGATCTTACGGGCTTGGGAATCGGTAACGCGTTAAGCGGGATCATCGGTGGATTACCTATGATTTCTGAAGTGGTTCGTAGTTCGGCCAACGTAGGATTTGGTGCCAAAACGCGTTGGGCCAATTTCTTCCACGGTTTGTTCTTATTGGTTGCCGTATTGGCTGCCGTCCCGGTGATTGAGATGATTCCGAACGCCGCATTGGCTGCCTTATTGATTTTTGCAGGTTACCGCTTGGCCAGTCCGAAAGAGTTCAAACACATGTTACACGTAGGTGGAGACCAGTTGATTATTTTTATCGTCACCATCATCATGACTTTGGCTACGGACTTATTGATTGGTGTGGGTAGCGGTATCGCGCTGGAATTACTGTTAAACCTGTTCAGCGGTGCGAAATTTTCAAACCTCTTTAAATCCAGGGCACAAATCATTGATAACGGAAACGACATCCAAGTAGTTGTTACGGGCGATGCTTTGTTTTCCAATTATTTGGGTTTAAAAAAGAAAATACAGGCTTTGCCGAAGGAAAAAAATGTGACGATCGATTTGACTGCCTGTAAAGTAATCGACCATACCACGTTGAATGCTTTACACGGCTTTAAACACGATTATGAAATTGACGGCGGAACGGTGAAATTGGTAGAGCACGCCGCACACAAACCCAAAGGGAAAGCAGAATCTAGCACGAAAGTGCTCAGAATGGTATAGCGTTTACTGTTAAGTTAAACTTCCGGCCGGCTCACTGAATCCCCGTTTCAATGAGCCGGCTTTTTTATTTATCCAACCAAAAGTAGATCAAGTAAAAACTTGGCATGATTTAAAACAGATTAAAAAAAAACATATCTTCGTTAATACTTGTTAATTTAACAATAAGATAATGCTTAAGCGTCTCTGCAAACCATTTGCTTATTTTACGGCTGTCCAATATTTCATAGCTCTCATATTCTTACTTGCACTCACCACATTATCTGCAAGTTCCCAAGAAAAAATAACCGAGACTGAATATGCATACTGTAAAAGCAGGATCGAAAAATCACATCAGATGTTTTACAGATTATCGTTTGAGCCTGATTACGTAAAAACGGTGATTATGCCTTCTGTCATCGGTGGGCGTAGCGACGTGGCTCCACATTTTCCCAAAAGACAAACCGACCAAAACACGGACCATCTTTTCAAAAGTTGGATGGAAACATATCCCAATGAATATAAGTCGTATATCCTTTATTTAATGGATCAGCTGGAAATATGGCGTATTGCTTCACCAAGATCAACCAAAAACTAAGGGAGCCATGCAAAAACTTTTATTTTCAATTTGTATCGCATTCCTTTTTATTTCTGGGCTCCCGTTAAATATTCATGCGCAGTGTGCCGGTAATTGCGGGCAATCATCGGTTAATAATTGTGGTTGCGACAGTGATTGCTGGCTTTATGGCGACTGCTGCCCAGATATAGAAGCAACCTGCCCAGATATAAGACCATCGACACCAAATTACCCTGGGTTAGGTGGTGTAGGTTCGGTGGAACCGTTGGCCTGTAACGTAAATTCTTCCATTTGTACACCTGGTGTTGCAGGGCCGTTTACATTTACTTCTCCAGGGCCGCCAGTAAGTTCCTGCTTAGATTGGATAGGGAATACTACTGCATATATCATGCTCCATATTACCCAAACAGGAAATCTCAATATGCTAATCAATGGGAATTCCAACTTCGGATTTTTAGATGTAGCATTCTTTAACATCCCGCAAGGACAAAATCCATGCACTGCGATACAAAGCACCAGTAACCAACTTGGATGTAATTATGCCAGTAGTTCAAGCGGATGTAACCAATTTGGAAATTCTTATCCATGTGCAAGTTCAATACCAGCGATTCCCGTAACTGCAGGTCAGGTGTTAATGATCGTTGTAGAAAATTGGAGCGGATCTTCTTCTTCCTTTACCTTGCAACTGGGAACAGGACCTGGCTCTGCAGGTACAGGTCCACCTAGTGCATCGATTAATAATCCACCATCCACGGTATGTCTAAATTCGGCACCGGTAACCCTTACCCCATCTACAAGCGGAGGAATTTGGTCAGGACCTGGTATATCACCTACGGGTGTATTCAACCCCACTACTGCTGGTATTGGCACACATAACCTAATTTATAACATTGGTGTGGCTCCATGTAATTCAACATCAAGTACAATAGTTACTGTAACGGCACCCAGCCCCGCCGCATTTACTACAAATTCTGCCATCTGTGCTGGTCAAACAATTTCCCTTACTGCGGTTCCCGGCCCAGCCGGTTCTACCTATCACTGGTCAGGCCCCGGCGGTTGGACAGCGACCGGACTAAATCCAACAAGACCACAAGCCACCCCTGCCATGAGTGGAAATTATTCCATGTACATGGTTACAGCCGGTTGTACATCTACTACCGTAACGCAGCCCTATACTGTAAATGCGGTGGGTCCGGCTCCAACCATCGTTTCTAATTCTCCGGTTTGCTACGGCAATCCCATTTTACTGGATGGACCTACCGAACCGGGAGCCGAATATTTTTGGAGCGGACCCAATGGATGGACCAATAATACAGAAGACCCACAAATTGCCGTTTCGGAATATGAAATGGCCGGACAGTATTCATTGTATATCATTTCAGCCAATGGATGCACCTCAGCAGTCAGCACGCATAACATGGTGATCTCTACGCCTCCGAAACCAGTCATCAACCAAGTTGTTCCCCAATGTTTCGGTGCGGCTGGATTAAACCTGGATGTTGATTTACCCAACGGCACATATACCGGAACGGGCATAACCGATGCAAACAGCGGTTATTTTGACCCAATCGTAGCCGGTCCGGGCACACACCAAATCATATACACCATACCACAGCCATGCGGAAGTGCCGACACATTGGATATTATCGTATCTACGCCGATACAAATATCGGGCGTGGTAAAAGATGAAACCTGCAAAGATGTGGGAGATGGGAGCATCCACATTACCACAGATATTACGTCCAACAATTCATATTTTAATTACTTGTGGAGTAATAATGCCACCACACAAAACCTGGATAGCGTGAGTTATGGAAATTATTCGGTTGTATTAACGGATCAATATGGGTGTCAATATGATGCTGCATTTAGTGTTTTTGCCGGCAATTCACTCGCTTTTACATATGTTACTAACCATGTTTTATGTAGTGGGGAACCTACGGGAAATATCCAAATCACCTCGGTAAGTGGCACACCACCACACGTATATACGGTGAATGGAATCCAAACTTCCAACAACCCCATTACCAACCTAATCGCAAACTCATATCAAGTAACCATTACAGACAGCAGAGGCTGTGATACAAGTTTTAGTACCCAAATCACACAGCCTCCCCTTTTGTTTGCAGATTCTACAAAACAACAGATTCGCCTTGGTGATTACACCACTTTTTCGCCACAAATTGGTGGAGGTACGGGAAACCTTCATTTATATTGGAGCCCCAACTATAACATAAACTGTAACGACTGCCTGAATCCAATGGCTTGGCCAGAAAGAAGTACCAGCTACACCCTCCATATTTTGGATGAAAATGGTTGCGAAGTAGACGGAGAAGTACTTGTTGATGTATACCATGACGGGCCATTCATTCCTAATTCATTTAGCCCCGGCAAAGATGGACTAAACGATGAATGGAAAATATCCGATTATGGCATTAAAAATTTTGAGGTGATAATTTTTGACCGGTGGGGAAGTAGGATATTTTATTCTGATAATATATACAAAGGCTGGGATGGTAAACTAAACAATGGTAACTATTACGAAAGCGGTGTATATGTATACAAAACAAACATTAGATATCTGGATGGCCAAGAAAAAACACTGCTAGGCAATATTACTCTTTTACGATAACCATCGTAACCTAAGACTTAGGTTTCAACATTATATATATATTTATGATGTTTTTAAACTAAATATAATCCCAAATAAACTTTATTCCCGCCCCTTAATATGAAAAATGCACTTTTTTTACTCTGCATTTCATCTCTTGTCTATTTACAATCATTCAGTCAAGGCCCAGGTTGTCCTAATGTGAATGCAGGCCCAGATCAAACATTGCCATGTGCCGTTACCTGTACAAACTTAACCGCCACTTTTTTCGAGACAGGAGCCACAACCAGCTATGATGTAGAAGCGATTGGATATGCACCACCCGCGCCCAGCTCGGCTTGGGTTAGTTCATTCGTCAATATTGACGATACGTGGAGTGCCGTAATTAACCTTCCCTTTACGTTTTGTTTTTATGGGAATGCATATACCCAGCTAGTCATCGGAGCCAATGGAATTATTTCATTCAATACTGCATATGCAAACGGATTTTGTCCATGGAGTTATAGCGCCAGCATTCCCAGTAGCAATTTGCCAACAAACAGCATATTTGGCGCATACCACGATATTGACCCATCCGTTTGCGGACAAATCAGGTATGCTATTTCGGGGGTTTACCCTTGCCGCACCTTTATGTTCGACTTTAATGCGGTGTGCCAATTTTCCTGTACCAGCAAGAAAACTTCCCAACGTATTGTACTTTATGAAACATCCAATGCCATTGAAGTTTATATAGGTGATAAGCCAGCCTGTCCGGGGTGGAATAGTGGAAATACTGTAATTGGCATACAAAATGCCGCTGGTGACCAAGGTTTGGTTCCTCCGGGAAGACAGACCGGTAACTGGAGCACGTCTAACGAAGGGTGGCGTTTTACCCCATCGGGCACGCCGAATACATCAATACAATGGTTCTCGAGTACAACTCCTGGGGTAATAGGAACCGGAACCACCATCAACGTATGCCCTACGGCCACTTATTCTACATACTCCGCGATACTTACATACACTAATTGTGACAATAGTGTAGTAAGCGTATCAGACGAAGTAGGGATAACAATGTTAGCACCGGCACAACCAGCAATATTTTCTAATAGCCCCGTCTGTCCCGGGGCAACAATATCCCTAAATACCAACCCACTGGCTGGTGCCACGTATGTATGGAGCGGTCCCAACGGATTTTCCTCCAACCTACAAAGTCCAAGTATTCCCAATGCAAGTACAGCCCACGCAGGTAACTATTCCTTATATGTTGTGGTGGCCGGCTGTACTTCTTCGACTAATGTCCGGCCAGTAACCGTCATCAGTGCGGCACTGGTACCACCATTTACGGATAATGCACCATGCGCCAATACCGTGCTTATGCTTGATGCGCCCACATATCCGGGGGCAACTTATGTATGGTCCGGTCCGGGAGGGTGGAACCCAGGAAACGTAGAAGACCCCATCAGGCCTGTTACTACTTTGGCCATGAGTGGCACATATTCTCTTTATATCGTGATCAATGGTTGCACGTCCGGCACCTCAACCCGCACTGTGACGATAAAACCTATACCAGCAACGCCTGCTTTTACTGTTACATCTCCAATTTGCACCAATGAGAATATCGTTTTCACTGGACCTACGGTAGCCAATGCCACTTATGTATGGAGCGGACCAGGAGGTTGGACATCATCTGCACAAAGTCCCACAAGAAGCACGGCCACACTTGGTATGGCCGGCACATATAGCTTGGTGGTTGTGGTGAACGGATGCTCGTCATTGGTGGCCACCCAAAACGTAATTGTTAATGGACCAGATATCCCTATATTCTCCGTGAACTCTTCTGTTTGCGTCGGCGAACCTATTCTTTTTGATGCTCCCACTATTGCCGGAGCCACCTATGTTTGGTCCGGACCAAACGGCTTTACCTCAAACATAGAAGATCCGAATATTGCATCTCCAACGGCTGCCGACGCCGGTACATATTCACTTTATCTGATCTCTAACGGTTGTACTTCGGCCACAGCAAGCAATAATATTGTCATAAATTCAATCCCGCAACCAAATTTCAACTTCAGCAGTCCACTTTGTGAGGGAGCGACCCTTAACCTGGATGCACTTACAATTCCCAATGCCAGTTACCATTGGACCGCTCCAGGTTGGACTTCGAATGTAGAAGATACAGTGATTTCAAATGTAACTCTTTCGCAGACAGGCAACTATTCATTGTATGTGGTAGTGAATGGATGTACATCGCAAACGGTATCGGAAACGATTAATGTAAATGCAATTCCGGCAACCCCAAGCATTACATCAAATTCACCGATATGTACCGGAAATCCACTTAATTTTAATACAGCTAACGTATTTGGGGCCACATATGTTTGGTCAGGACCAAATTCATTTGCTTCATCATTGGAAGATCCAACATTATCTCCGGCCACTAATGCCATGGCCGGCAACTATACTTTGTATTTGGTCGTGGATGGTTGTACTTCCGGTACCGCTACCTACCCGGTTGTCGTAAATAGTGCACCCGTACTTTCCACCAGCCACACAAATGTCAACTGCTTGGGAGATATTGATGGTACTGCTTCTACAAGTGTGATTTCTGGAGGTATAGCGCCATTCAGTTTTGCATGGAATACTACTCCTCCTCAATTAACGCCCAATATTTCCAATTTGAGCCCTGGAACATATATCGTTGGGGTATCAGACAGTATCGGCTGTACCGATGTAGATACCGTTACCATAACTACTTTATCATCCCAACCTAATATACAAAGTGTGGTTACCCATGAGTCCTGCCTAGGGTTAAATAATGGATCGATCAACCTCACCATTACTGGCGGCTCGCCCCCTTTCAATTATGCATGGAGTAATTCACAGACAACCGAAGATATTGCTTCACTCGCCCCCAACAATTATTCTGTTATAATCACGGACCAATATCTATGTGATTATACAGGTAACTATACAGTAAACGCAGGCGGTGATGTAAATGCGACGCAAACCGTCACCAATATTGCATGCCATGGAGATTTAGCCGGAAGCATCACCATATCCCCATCCGGCGGGTTACCACCCTATTCCATCGCAATAAATGGAAGCCCAGCCGGCACCCAAATCAGTAATTTGCCCGCAGGTAATTATATAGTCACGGTAATAGACGCCAACGGATGTAGGGAAAGCCTGAGTTCCACTATCATTGAACCTCCGGCAATTTTTGGGGATTCAACATACCATCAGATACGTTTGGGCGATTATATTACCTTATCTCCCGGTTATACCGGCGGCACAGGAAATCTATCCGTACTTTGGAGTCCTGCATATAATTTGAATTGTACAGATTGTCCTGACCCTTTAGCCTGGCCAATACAAAATACAACCTATCGCGTAAACATTACTGACGAAAACGGTTGTGAGGGCATTGGCATCGTAGTAGTAGAAGTATTCCATGACGGGCCTTTTATTCCCAATACGTTTACCCCAGGTAAGGATGATTTAAACGAAACCTTCAAGGTATCCGACTACGGAATCAAAAAATTTGAGTTATACGTATTTGACCGTTGGGGATCCAAACTATTCCACAGCGATAATATTTATGAAGGCTGGGATGGCAAAAGGCCTAATGGAGAATTTTACCCACTTGGCGTGTACGTATATAAAACAAACATAGATTACATTGACGGTACGCAGAAGACCTTACTCGGACGGGTCACACTGTTACGATAGAACGATATAGTTTAAAAAAACCGGCAGGAAAAAATTCCTGCCGGTTTTTTTATGCTTTGTTATAGCTTTCTTCCCATTATTTCTATTGTCTATTTACACAAGTTAAGCTTGAAATGAGCAATGCTTTGCGCCGCTATATTTATAAGATTTTTATCGTTGTAAGCTATCAGATTTGTGCTTCATAAAAAAAGGGATTTGATGCTATCAAATCCCTTTCCTCAATATAATTATCGTAATTATTTAGAATAACGCTTACGCTCACCTTCGTTTAGGTAGATCTTACGTAAACGGATATTTTTTGGTGTGATTTCTACGTACTCATCCTCTTGGATATATTCCATAGATTCTTCCAAAGAAAACTTGATCGGCGGAGCGATACGGGTTTTATCGTCAGAACCGGAGGCACGCATGTTCGTCAGCTGTTTTGCTTTCGTTACGTTTACCACCAAGTCATTATCACGTGTGTGCTGACCGATTACCTGACCTTCGTAAACCTCGTCACCGGCATTGATGAAGAAGCTACCGCGATCCTGTAACTTATCGATAGAGTATGCGAATGTAGCACCGCCTTCACCGCTGATGATTGAACCATTCAAACGTCCAGGTATAGCACCTTTCCATGGCTCATAACCTTTGAAACGGTGTGCCATGATGGCCTCACCGGCAGAAAGGTTCAATACGTCGGTACGCATACCGATGATACCACGAGATGGAATTTCAAACTCGATGTGCATCAAATCCCCTTTCGGTTCCATCACCAACATGTCTCCTTTGCGTTTAGTAACCAACTCAATCAATTTACCTGAGCAATGCTCGGGCGTATCGATGGTCAAATACTCAATCGGCTCATGTTTTTTACCATCAATTTCTTTTACGATTACACGTGGTTGACCCACTTGCAACTCATAACCTTCACGACGCATCGTTTCAATCAATACAGATAAGTGAAGTACGCCACGACCATATACATAGAATGAATCGGCTGTTTCGCCTTGCTCAACCCGAAGTGCCAAGTTTTTCTCAGTTTCTTTGAAAAGACGGTCGCGTAAGTGACGAGATGTTACGAATTCACCCTCTTTACCGAAGAAAGGAGAGTTGTTGATCGTAAACGTCATGCTCATCGTTGGCTCGTCGATAGAGATCGGGGTCATTCCTTCCGGATTTTCGAAATCGGCGATGGTTTCACCAATTTCAAAACCTTCTATACCGACTACGGCACAAATATCGCCGCAACCCACTTCTTCCGTTTTCTTTTTGCCCAAACCTTCAAATACGTACAATTCTTTTATACGTGTTTTTACGTGTGATCCATCACGTTTTACCAACGTAACTTGCTGACCCGTTTTGATGGTACCACGATTTACACGACCAATGGCGATACGGCCAATGAACGATGAATAATCGATGGAAGTAATCTGTAATTGTAAAGTTCCTTCGTTAAAGGGTGGTGGTGGAACGTGCTGGATGATCATATCCAACAAATCGGTCAAATCCTCTTTTGGCTCTTTCCAATCCGTACTCATCCAACCATTTTTGGCCGCACCGTAAACAGCCGGAAAATCCAATTGCTCTTCTGTAGCACCCAAGTTGAACATCAAGTCGAATACCTGCTCGTGAACTTCGTCCGGACGGCAGTTTTCCTTATCTACTTTATTGATTACTACCGTTGGTTTTTTACCAAGCCTAATCGCTTTTTCTAACACGTAACGGGTTTGTGGCATCGGACCTTCAAAGGCATCCACCAACAAGCAAACACCGTCTGCCATGTTTAATACACGTTCTACTTCCCCACCGAAGTCGGAGTGACCCGGCGTATCGATGATGTTGATTTTGGTACCGTTGTAATTTACCGAAACGTTCTTCGATAAAATCGTGATGCCTCGCTCACGCTCTAAGTCATTGTTATCCAGAATCAAGTCGCCTTGGTTTTCATTGTCCCTGAAAAGCTTGCACTGGAACATGATTTTATCAACCAAGGTAGTTTTACCGTGGTCAACGTGAGCAATAATCGCGATGTTTCTAATATCGGCCATTTGTTTTTTTCAATTTAAGGGTGCAAAGGTACGGTTTATTTTAACGCGATAGGTTAATTATATGTAACTTATCATTCCAATTTAGTTATTTGTCAATTAGAACTTTATCTAGCCTTCACCGAACAATGTGAAAAACCTGAAAACCTATTCGATATTTTTTTGTTTCATACTTTAGCCGAAATGGACGAAATTTATTTTCCTTTGTGCTACCCAAATGATTTATACACCTTTTTAATCATGCCTAAGCTCAAAACGTATGATTTGTTCATCTCGCATGCATGGCGCTTTAGCGAGAATTATTTCCAACTGGAAGGACTGCTAAGAAATGTCGGAAATTTTAAGTGGAGGAACTATAGCGTACCGGTGGATGAACCTATCGCAGATCCGGAATCTCCGGTGGGTAAAGCCAAACTTACGCAGTTACTCATCAACCAGGTAAAGCCTGTAAATTGTGTCATCATCATCGGTGATGGGCATGCCGGCCATAGCGATTGGGTAATCAAGGAAATTGAGATAGCCCAAGTATACAATAAACCTATCCTTGCCATTTACCCGCCAAACTGTAAAAAACTACCCGAAATCGTAGAAAATGCGGCGCATGAAATTGTACATTGGGAAGTAAGTTCCATCGTAAATGCCATCCGTAAGATTTCTTTGTAGTATATTTACACACCCAACGTAAAAAAACCTTACACACAAAATTTATTTTTGAAAGGATATTTTATGTTCAGTACACAAGAAAACACCACCGTTATCCCACAATCACAAAATCATTTGGATACAAATAATATAGAATTGGCAGAACTATTGCTGGAGGCTGAAAGTGCTTGGGAACATTGTGATTTTGAAGAAGCCACAAACCTATTTACCCGAGCTTTATCGGATACGTCTGGAAACGCTTATGTAAGCCAACGCTTGGCCAGCTCCATATATAAATCAAAATTGCCAAACCACACGGAAGCCCTAGTGAAGGCTGAATCGATACTAAAAGGTATACCCTACGAACCTGACGCGGAAACACTGGGATTGTTGGGTTCGATCCAAAAACAATTCTTCGGTATCACAAACAATAACCAGCATTTAGAAAATTCCCTCTCGTTTTACGAAAAAGGTTTTTTTGATCTGGCTGATTACTATAATGGCGTCAACACGGCATTCATGTATTTACTAAAATCAACCCGACAAGCCGATAAATTGGGCTCCGTGGCCTATTTTGACCATTGTACGGAAACCTGGAAAGAAATCGTATCCATATGTAACGACATGATCGCCAATCCAGATTTTGAAGCAAGGAATGACAAACATTGGGTTTACCAGTCCTTGGCCCAGGCATATTATGGCCTTGGTCAGCAAAATGAATATGACGAAACCAGCAAAAAAGTGATCGAACTTTCAAAAGGTTTTGCCGATTTACAGACATTTTTTGACCAAAACCAACAGATTATGCTGGAATTGGATGCCTTTAAAAAGAAACATGCCGCATAGCATTACCTAAATATCTCATGAAAAAGCCTTCCCGTGAACCACGGGAAGGCTTTTTACTTTTATGGTGAATATATTTAGTCGTTTGAAGTCACCTTCAAGGTCACATCCACGTTTCCGCGGGTAGCGTTTGAATAAGGACAAACCTCGTGTGCTTTCGCTACCAATTCTTCCGCCACGGCCTGATCCACGCCGGGAACATTCACTTCTAACGTACCCACGAGCCCAAATCCACCCGCCTCCGTTTTGCCGATGCCGATGTGTGCCGTTACCGTGGTTACGCCCGTTTTTATCTTCGCCATATGCGATACCAAGGTCAGGGCACTATCGAAACATGCCGCGTAGCCTGCCGCAAACAATTGTTCCGGATTGGTATACGCGCCACCCGGGCCGCCTAATTCCTTTGGCATCCTTACCTCTACATCCAATACGCCGTCAGATGAAGTAGACTTTCCGTTTCTTCCGCCAGTGGCCGTAGCCGAGGCTGTGTACAATGCTTTGATCATGATTATATGTGTTTTATTTTTTAACCTAATTCTGTTTTGGCAGCTTCCGCCGCCTCAATTTTGGATATGATGGTTGTCGTCAACTGTTGCAGCGCCATCATTTCTTCTACCGTTAATCCCAAACTGCACATGAGTTTTTCGGGAATGTCACCGGCTCTTTTCTTCAATTTCTTCCCACCTTCCGTCAAAGTAATCATCACTACCCTTTCGTCTTGTGCACTACGTGTGCGTACCACCAAGGATTTTTCTTCCATACGTTTCAACAGCGGTGTCAGCGTGCCCGAATCCAACATCAATTGCCGGCCGAGCTCTTTTACCGAAAGTTCTTTGAATTCCCACAACAACAACATCACCAGATACTGTGGATACGTCACATCTAATTTATCCAACAGCGGCTGATAGTGTGCCGTAATCTTACGGGATAAGGCGTACAACGGAAAACAAACTTGGTTAGATAACTTGAGCAAATCCATCAATCACTATTTAATTGTGTAAAATTATATTGTGTAAAATTAATATACAAATACTTTGCCGGAATTATCCCAGGCAAAAAATAATCGCGAAGCATTATTTACCTTTATGCCAGATGAATATTTTTCTCACTTGGGACTACGAACTGTTTTTTGGCCATCCGACCGGATCGGCAAAAAAATGTATGTTGGAACCTACGGAAGAATTGCTGCGCATGAGCCGAAAGTATCATGCGCCCATGACTTTTTTTGTGGATTGTGGTTATCTGCTGCGCCTCAATGAACAAAAGGAAAAATTTGCGTCCGTGCGGAAAGAATATGATGCCGTTTCCCACCAAATGGAGAACATCGTGAAGAGCGGCAGCGAAGTGCAGCTACACATCCACCCACACTGGGAAGACAGTTTCTACGACGGAAACGAATGGAAAATGAACGTGACCCGATATAAACTGGCCGATTTTTCAAAATCGGATGCGGCTGAAATTATTCGTTCGTATAAGCATATATTGGAGGAAATTTCCGGGCAGAGCGTAAACGCTTATCGCGCCGGTGGATGGTGTATGCAACCGTTCACACATATTGCCGAAGCATTGAAGGATAATGGGATCGAAATAGAATCATCCGTTTTTAAGGGCGGATATTTCCAGACGGATTTGTATTCCTATGATTTCAGGAATTGTCCCGAAGGAACCCGTTGGCGATTTAGCGACGACCCTTGTATCGAAAATAAAAACGGGCAGTTTATAGAACTGCCGATTTCTAATTATATGTTGTCTCCCCTATTTTTTTGGGAATTATTTCTTCTGGGGCGCCTGAATCCGGATGACCACAAACCCATCGGTAACGGCAAACCCGTACCATCCCCCGGCATGCGAAAAAAACAGTTGACGCAATGGAATAACCACTTCGTTTCGGGCGAAGGGTATTTTGTGACACAATTACCAAAAGCCATTCGGAATAATGCAGGCAATGATTTGAATATATTGGGTCATCCAAAGGCTTGTACGAGGTTTAGTTTGAAATATTTGGATACTTTTTTATCGAAATATAAAGGTAAACACGATTTTAAGATCGTCTCTTCTGTGATCGGGGAATAAATGCATCACCAACCATAGATTTGCTTAATTTTGCAGCGGATGGAAAACGGATTGGTATATAAATCAACAGGCAGTTCATACCGCGTTAAAATAAACGGGGAGATGAAAGACTGCGTGCTGACGCAAAAACACCGGCTATTAAACAAACGTACCACCAATCCCATTGCCGTAGGCGATGAGGTTTTGGTGAACACTGATTCCGTTCCGTTTGTGATTGAGGAACTGAAAGAACGGAAAAATTACGTCATCCGTAAATCGGTGAACCTTTCCAAAGAAGCGCACGTCATCGCCTCCAACATGGATTTGGTATTGATGGTGGCCAGCGTGGCCAAACCACGGACATCTACCGGTTTTATAGACCGTATTTTAGTAACGGCAGAAGCTTATGGGATTCCCGCAGCGGTGGTTTTTAATAAATCCGACGCGATGAATGAAAAGGAAACCGCACTCACCAAAGAATATGCCGACGAATATGATTTCTTGGGCTACAAGACCTTCATTACCTCTGCATTAAAAAACGAGGGAATCGATGAATTAAAAACGTTCCTGACGGATAAAACAGTACTCATCATCGGTCATTCGGGTGTAGGAAAATCTTCGTTGTTGAACGTAATCGATCCCGATTTGAACATCAAGACGGGCAGTATATCGCAAAAGCACCAAAAAGGGATGCACACCACCACGTTCGCCGAAATGCACGACAGTAACTTTGGCGCCAAAATTATTGACACACCCGGGGTAAAGGAGTTCGGACTGGTGGAAATTGATGCCCGTGATTTAAGTGGTTATTTCCCGGAAATCAGGGCGCTGAGCAAAAATTGTAAATTCTACAATTGCCTGCATAAAGAAGAACCGGGTTGTGCTGTAGTAAAAGCCTTGGAAACCGGGGAAATTGCATTGTTCCGCTATGAGAACTACCTCAATATGGTGGAAGCTTCTACCAATAAAAACGAGCGGCTATAAAATAAAACCACTTAGGCACATAGGTCATGTAGGTTTTATATTATTTGTGATAGGTTTTCCCTAATTCAAAATTTATTTATTTAGGCACCAAGAACACACTTGTGTCCTTAGTGCCTAAGTGGTAAAAAATTACTGATGGCAGTGGAATTCCACTTTTTTGTTGGCTGTATTTCCATCGTGGTCTATGGTGGCCATTACTTCTAATTCCATTTGTGTATCAGACGTTACATTATTTATCCAATATTCAGAAATGTTATACGTGGCCGCATGGTCATGCGCATCGGCAGCAAACACTTCGGTTTGGTCGGCTTTTTTACGCAAGTGTAATTCCCAGCCGTGCATGGCTGCTTCAGCCGTTACCGTGGCATTGATAAAAACCGTATCGCCCTGGTTATACATACCGGTTGCCAATGGGGCAGCGATTTCAATCGTGGCTGGCACATCGTGATGGTCGTCTTCCTCCTTTTTACAGGATGATACAAAAACCGTAACTCCTAAAACCAAGCTAAAATAAATATTGATACTTTTCATGTTATAATTAATTGATTTGATGATGTAATAATGTTAAAACCCTAAAACAAAAAAGCCACATTCACGGAATATTTCTGGAATGGCTGTATGGATCCTGCAGCCAAGGAATGTTGTAACGGCTGCTGGAACGTAAATCCGGTAACGTAACGTTTAAAATAAATATCCGTACCGATAGTAGCCAAGGTGTTTAAACCGCCGCTTTCATGAATGACTACGCCTTTGTCTTTATCTTTCATTCCATAATCAGCCAATATGCCAACTTGCGGAAGAAAGGACCAATTCCTGTACTTGGCCCAATAAAAAAACTTGAGCGAAGTCCCTACGCGATGTCCAAACTTAAAACCTTGGTTATTGGTAGTCGTGATACGTGCATTTGCATCCCAATTCATACCCCATTGTTTGTAGCGTACCGTATATATGGCATTCACGATGGCATCCCAAGCCCCCGTTCCGGGTTGTAGGTTTTGGTTCAGGCGCTCGCCTATCCTGCTTTGTGCATTGTTTTCTCCCGTAGGCGCTTTTATTCCGCCACCGGCCATCAACAAATGTCTCCAGACCGATTTGGAGGAATCGGGCGTCTGTATGATGGAATAATTAACGAATATCTGCACATCGCCGAGACCCGTCGTACGAACCGTAGAACCGGATTCCGTTTGGCTAAAACTGTTGAGCGGAACCACCGCAAATAGCTGTACCCTTTTATGTAGATAGAAACGCCCCCATAAATCGGCCGTATGAAAGCGATCCATCGATGTTAGCCTGCTTCCGTCCGTGGTGGGGTGCGTGGTCTGATAACTACGGTAAGTATAACGCATTCCAATGAAATGCCGCTGGAACTGTGGTAAAATCCCGGTAAACCCTCCGCCCGACGAGCAGCCGCAAATATCACAAGCCGATGCCGAAAATAACAGCAATAACAAGCCCGAACAAACAATAATCCGTTTGTACATAACAATCATTTTGAATGTAAAACATACACGAAAAACGTGTATATAAAATAAATAAACGAACGCTGGATTACGCTTCGGGAGGCTGGAATACAGAGCCTGGGCAGGCTTCTACAGGAGCATCTACTTGATAGCAAGGAACATCGAATAACGTAATTAATTCACTATTCAACACCGTGAATCCAACTTTGGATGGGATAAACGGAGATAATTCTTTTAGTTGATTAAAATTAGGAACGGGATTTTCTTTCTCCTCAGCCTGCTTTAATTGTTTGGAAAGATAACATTTACCATCACAACGCATTTCGGGTTTGCCCCTATTTTCACAACGTGTGGCAGTAATTGACTTTTTATTTATTTGGTAATTAAGCACCAACGCACTTTTCCCGAATGCCATGAATAACATAACGGAACAAAGGAATATGGATGCGATTGATTTCAAACCGGCACAAAGGTATCTATACTTTTAGAGAAAACAAATCAATTAAAGCAATCTTGGGCCAATAATAATCATGGCATTAAAAATGATTTTTTATGCCATGATTATCACTGATAACCTCCTATTATTTCGATACAATTATTTTTTTTAATGGTTGACCTTCACGCATAAGTAAATATATTCCGTTCCGAATACTTTCCAGAGACATTTCTACTTGACTACCTGCTGTTTGCATGGAATATACTATGCGGCCTTGCATGTCATATAACGCATAAACTGTAGGGATTTGAGAATCCGGCAAACCAGTTATTGTTATATTTTCTGCTGCCGGGTTGGGAAATATGTTAATCTGTGAAATATTGTCTTCATCAATTCCCACCAAACAATTTCCGTTCACCAATTTATACGGGCGAACAGCGGTGTTGGCAATTGAATGTGGTCCGGTAACGGCCATAATTTCACCGGCACCTTCCAAACCGGAATACAACCCGTCGGGTGTCATTTCCAATGGGCTTACCACACCCGGGTTATTGGCAAAACCCCACCACCATACCATAAAACCTAAATCGTATTGGTGGCACAATTGCATCAACAGTTGGTAATTAACGGCATACTCTATATTATTAGACACTTCGCTTTTCGCCAATTCTCCAAATACAAACGGCAAACCGGACGTGCCTATGGATTGTAAAATCGTCCCCATCTGCACATCGGAAACGCTTAGGTTTGGCCCCGATGTAGGCCAATAGGCATGTATACTAAATTGAAGTTTATGGAGTGGATCGTCGAGCAACAATTGTGCCCCATGGTTCAAAAAGAAGGTATGGTCTTTTCCCCAATGCATGCCATCTATCATGATGGGGCAAGTATAACCAGCGGCACGCAGGGACAAGATGGCGCTTTTATTGGCATTGTAATAAGCCGTTTGCTCGGTGGCGTTTGGCGGATAATTGGAATTATCGGGTTCGTTGGCCAAATTAAGCACCAAGTATTCTTCATACTCCAGCATTAAATCTTTAATGCCCGGGCTCGTCCACCAAGTTACGGCGGCCGGCAGGGATGTAGCCGCACCGGCACCCGTAAAATCATGCAACGTAACCACCGGGATCATTTTATTTTGCAGGCAGCTCTGCAAAATAGGTTCAATATGCGCGGGTGTGAGATTGGTAACCGCACCGCCGTTTGACCAATCCTGGAATGTACGCTCCAACCCCAAACGGATTACGTTGGATTTTGTCTGGCCTATTTCGGCCGTTTCGCCAACGCCCAAATTTACGGCATACACGTTACCATGGTTTACCCCCCTCAATACGACATTTTCACCACAATCATCCTGCAAGTATTTACCGTTGATGGTTAATGTCGATCCTGAAGTGCTTGGAGTTCCAGCACAATTTGTGGCGGTCGGTAATTCGTATGTATTGAAAAAGTTCCAGATGTATTGGGCTGCATTAAATCCTGCGGCTGCCGGCCAACCATGTCCGCCTCCCACAAAACGGATCAACGATATTTCTTTGTTACCGGCACCGGCCGGGCAATATGTAATTCGCTTTACGCCAGCCACCAAATCCACCACTGCAGCGGCTTGGTATGTGTTGCTGGCACAGGTAGGATAAGAAAATGCCGTTAAGGGCCATTCGCTCCAAGCATCAGGCACATGGTTTGGATCGGGATAAGCTACCACGTTATCGGCATCCCCATGCAAATGACAAATGGGAACCTTAACAAAAGATGTCGATTGGAAATATTGTGTAAGGTAGGCATTATCACCATACATATTGGCTGCTACGGGAGCAACTGCCGCTATCTTATTGTTTAGTTCCACAGCTAAATGATAGGCCATAAAACCGCCCCCGGAATGTCCGGTTACATAAACCTTCTTGGGATTGATTCCGTAAGTGGTACACAAATAATCTACCAATTCCGAAATGAAAAGTACGTCATCCGGCTCGCCGGCATAATTGCCATCCACGGATTTATTCCAAATTCCATTCCCCAAGGTATTGGCAGAATTAGGATATACGGCCATAAAGCCGCTGGCATCCGCCACGGCATCAAAACCCGAATACCCTTTGATGCCGGCACCTGTTCCGCCATCGCCATGCAATACGAGCACCACAGGTAAATCTTGTGCCACCTGCGAGCCGGGCGCGTGTAAAATAAAACTCCGCGGTGCTCCGCCCGATGTAATATTTCCGTTAATATCAATGGCCCAAGCCGAGGCTGTGACAATCAATGCCAATAATGTTGCGCAAAAATTTCTCATAACAATATCCATTAATAACATAACTAACCGCCGAAAATGGAAGATTCCAAAGGCATCGGATTGCTCCTTTTAATTCTTTATACAAATTACAACCAAATCCTCTTCCAGACAAATACACCAAAAGGTGTAATTTACTCCAATCCCAGAATCAACTTGTTATCCAAGCCGTATTTAACCAACGAGGCCGTGTTCTTCAAACCCAATTTGGCCTGCATGTTTTTACGGTGAGTTTGCACAGTGGGCGTGCTTAAAAATAAAATTTCGGCAATCTCGGGGTTTGTATACCCACGGATAATGTATTGAAGGATTTCAATTTCACGCTTAGTCAACTCTGCCCCATGTTCCGCTTCGGCAATCTCTTCCGGTGCTTTGAAGCCGTATTTTTGTGTTATTTCCGGCGATAAATATTTTAAGCCATCCATCACGCTCTCAATAGCGGCTTTCAGTTCTTCGGCACCTCCATTTTTTAGCACGTAGGCGTCTGCCCCGGCCTGGAATAGCTTTTCGATCACCGAAGGTTCATCTGCCATGGAAACGATAATAATTTTGGGTAAATCCCTCTGGGATTTAATCTGTTTGCAAAGCTCATAGCCTGAAATACCAGGCATGTGCAAGTCCATCAATACCACATCACAAGGCACTTCCCCAATAACTGATTTGGCCATAAAACCATCCGTGGCGGTAGCTACGATGGTATAATCGGTCACATTGGATAATATTAACTTCAGGCCTTCCAAAAATAAGATGTGGTCATCGGCCAGTATAAGACGGATCTGCATGGACATTTTTTAGTTGACGGGAATAAATATAACCACTTTAACCCCTCTTCCGACGGATGAGGTGAATTGTACACGACCATTGATCAAATTTACACGTGCCCTGACGTTCCGGAGCCCCAATCCTTTCTCCACTAAAAAATCATCAAAACCCTTTCCATCATCGGAATATAAGGCAATCAATTGGGCATTCTTTATTTCGAAAGAAATTTCAATTTTGCTTGCTTTGGCGTGTTTGATCGTATTATTCATCAGTTCCTGCATCACACGGTAAAGTACCGTCTCTGTTTCGTCAGAAAAACGTACATTCCGGATGACATCGGGAATCTTTATATATATGCGCAAACCACCGGAAGAATCAATCCGTTTTCCCAAATAGATCAGTGCCGAAAAGAAACCGCTTTCCGACAAAGTACGTGGATTGAGATTAAACAAAGCTGTGCGCAAATCGCTGATGGATTGATCCAACATATCCATACTGCCGGTGTATAAATTAAAATCTTTTAATTCCGATTTTTGTCTACCCGTTTCCTCCAACAACAATTTGAGGGTTGATAATTTGCCACCTAAATCATCGTGTAGGTCTGCGGCAATACGGGCACGCTCATTTTCCTGCGATTCCATGATGACGCGCATACGTTGCTTTGCAATTCTTTTTTGACGAAGAATAAACAAACGCACGATGACGACCACGATGCCAATATTTATAACGACCAATGTCCAAAAAAACCACCGTGTTTGGTAAAACGCCGGCTTGACGATGATGGTGACGTTTTTTATAAAAACATGTTTAGCCGGCCAATTCGGGTAATAAAATAATTCCAACGAATAATTCCCTGGCGATAGCCTTTTATAAGAAATGGAAACAGCATTATTTTCAGCATTTTGCCATGTGTAATCGGCTCCCGACAATCGGTATGAGATATGCCCACCCGTATTTTCGGAAACGCCTTGGATGGTAACATCCATTGAAAAATCGGAAATATTTTCGGGAACGATTAATGTATCCGGAAATTGTGTCGGGTTAAATGCGGATATTTTAGTCTTTCCGGCAAATGCATTTTTCACCACCCATTTAGCTTGGGGAACATATGACAACTTAGGGGCTATGGGCACCATGGTAATTCCATTGATGGAGCCTAATACCATCTGTCTTTTCAATATCGCTTTTCCAGACGAAAATTGCTCCGCCGACAAACCATTCCTTAAATCGAATCTTTGGAATATCTTCTTGTTTTTAGAATATCTATACAAACCGTTATCCGTGGCTGCCCATAAACCGATATATGGATGGAAGGATAATGACATGATATTTTGATTAAAAATATTGCGTTTGTCTTCTACCCATTCCAAGGCCGATTTATCCCAAATTTTTATACCTGCAGATGTGGCCGCCAATAAAAACCTGCCATTCCAAGGGCTTGGAATGAGATCATTCAACAGATAATTTTGGTTATGCAATTTCTTCAAATTCACAAAACCCCCATCTGTATATTTAAATACGAAAAAGTCGGTATAATTAGTTTTGATGTAGATAAGATCATCTTCTGTGTCATAATTTACATATTGGATATAATTGTAATGCAAAACTTCTGAAACTTCAGGAACACCTTCAAATTTGATAGAACCTGACTCTGTTACCACCCTTAAAAATCCAGCATCCGTTCCCGCATAAATTAAACCATTACGCAACCGAACCCAATTAAATACATGCAAATTCAGGCTTTTCTCTGGCTTTAGAGGTTCGATATTCCCATCAAGCGCATCATAGAAATAAAATCCTTGAGATGACTGCAATAAATATCTATCATTTATTTTTATTCCGCTGTAAATTTGTTCTCCGGCAATATTTCTTACCGAATTAATATGACCATTATCCGCAGTAACCCGAAGAAGCCCAGAACCGGTAGTACCAAACAAATATGCACCATCCTCTAAAGGAAATATATGGGAAATAGAATTGTTGACATCCAATTTTTTTGATTGCAGATTCCCCAGCACGGATGAAAAAAAACTGTGTGAAAAATCGGCATAAGCCATCCCTTTGCCAGCCAAACCTATATACAGTTTACCCAAGGTGTCTGCATGTAAAAACGTGATTTGGTTTGAACGAATAGAATATTGATTTTCGGGATCATGCTCGATATGCAAATCGGCGGTATCCGCGCTTGTATTGAACCTATAAACCCCATGCCTGCCTGTTCCAACCCATAGATGGTGGGGATTTAATTTATCCGGACATAAAGCGGTTATTCCCGATGGAAATTTAAATAATTCGTACTCACCACTGTGTGGGTTTGAACGCACCAATCCTTGGTCCGTAGCCATCCAAAGTTCAGTGGATGTTTTATAATAACACCGGTTGGTGAAAAATTCGGAATTGGAATTGTCGCCATATAATTTTTTTTCATTTAGATTTTCATCATAGTCCTTTGCAAAATAAATACCCGATGGTAAAGCGGAAACGGTATATCTTAATTCGGAGAATAAAGTATCCGGCGTATATACCTTTCCGTTTGAAAAACGGGTAACCGGAACCAACCTTCCCGAGAGTGGATAATATTTACAGATGCTCCCATAATATCCAACATACATCCACACCACTTTTTTATCATCCACATGGAATGGATAGATGTATGTAGGAAGCGGAGCCTTTAATTCATTGTTATATAAAATAGGTATTCGACTCCAATTTCCTGTTTTTTGGTCATACCGGCTCAAGCCGGTAGTGGCACCGATCCATACGGAATGAGATCCAGGCACCAGCCCGATATAATGTACGTTTCCACCCGCCGGGCCATAACTGTCAATTCCCCCACTTTTAAATACATCCACCGAAGTACCATCAAACCTTGCTATTCCATTTTCGGCGGCTATCCATGCCATACCATATTCATCGGTGGTAATCCATTTAATATTATTATTCGGAAGCCCTTCTGCTGTAGAAATATGATGAAAGGGTGGAATATTTTGGGCAAGGGAACGCGTATAAAAAAGCAGACATAAAAAAATAGATATAACAAAAGTTATTCTGTTATATCTATTTTTAATATTTAGCCCCATCGGAGTAATTATAATTCGTCCAAATGCAAATCTATCTGGCGACGCTGCATATCTACCTTATGTACCAGTACATCTACATTATCGCCCAAGCGGTATCTTTTCTTTTTATTCCGCCCGATGATGACAAAGTTTTTATCGTCGAAGTAATAGAAGTCATCGCGCAAATCACGGATACGGACCATGCCTTCACATTTGTTCTCGATCATTTCCACATACATACCCCATTCGGTAACACCCGTAATCACACCAGCATATGTGCGACCCACACGTTCGCTCATATATTCCACCTGCTTATATTTGGTACTCGCACGTTCGGCCTCGGCGGCTTTCTTTTCGCGCTCGCTACTGTGGATACAAAGTTTCTCCAGTTCATCTTCCGGCTGGGGTTTTCCGCCGTCCAGATAAATCTGTAATAAACGATGAACCATCACGTCCGGATAACGGCGAATGGGTGATGTGAAGTGTGTGTAGTATTCGAAACCCAAACCGTAATGTCCGATATTTTTAGTGGTATATACAGCCTTAGCCATACTGCGGATAGCCAAGGATTGAACCATAGCCTCCTCCGGTTTGCCCTTTACCTCGTCCAATAATTTATTGAGCGATTTGGCAATCTGTTTCGGGTTATCGAGTTTGACCTTGTAACCCAATTTGCCTACGAACGTACCGAATTCTTCCAGCTTGGTTGGATCGGGTGCGTCGTGTACACGGTATACGAACGGGCGGTGTGCATCTGTCTTGTTTCGTTTCTTACCGATGAACTCAGCCACCTTTTTATTGGCCAGTAACATAAATTCCTCAATCAGGTGATTGCTGTCCTTCTGTACTTTAAAGAAAACCTCAATCGGCTTTCCTTGTTCATCCAAACGAAACTTCACTTCCTCCTGTTCCACACGCAAGGCTCCGTTATCAAAACGTTCCTTACGCATAATTTGGGCCAGCCTGTGGAAGGTCAATACTTCTTCCTTAAAATCGCCATCACCGGTTTCTATCACCGTTTGTGCTTCCTCGTAGGTAAAACGTCTGTCACTATATATCACGGTACGTCCGAACCATTGGTTCAGCACGTTGGCGGCATCGTCCAATTCAAATACGGCACTGAAGCAGAATTTTTCTTCGTGCGGGCGCAGCGAACATACGCCGTTGGATAATTTTTCGGGCAACATGGGCACCACGCGGTCAACCAAATATACACTGGTAGCACGTTTCACGGCTTCTTTTTCCAATCTTGAACGTAAGCCCATGTAATACGAAACATCCGCAATGTGAACGCCTATTTCCCAGTTTCCATTATCTAATTTTTGTATAGAAAGGGCATCATCAAAGTCTTTCGCATCGTACGGGTCGATGGTGATGGTCGTTATATTTCTGAAATCGCGGCGACGTCCGATTTCTTCGGGTGATAAATCGAACGAAATTTCTTCGGCTTCTTTTTCCACGTCTTCCGGAAACTCAATCGGCAAGCCGAATTCGGCCAATATGGCATGGATTTCGGTATCGTTATTTCCAGGCATCCCCAACACCCGGATCACTTCGCCTTCGGCCAAACCATTGCCCACGGGCCATTTATTGATCCTTACTTGCGCCTTTTCTCCATCCATGGCCCCATTCAGTCCAGGCAACGGAATCGCGATATCGGAAAGCATTTTATTGTGGTCGGGAGTCAGTCGGGCTCGTTTGCCATCAAAATGGATGATGCCGACAAAGTCAGTTTTTCCACGCTCCACAATCTCTAATACTTCACCTTCCGGTTTTCGGCCATCACCACGTTTGAATACGCGTATTTTTACGATATCCTGATGAAATGCGCCATTTACATATTTGGCCGGGATAAAAATATCTTGCTCCTCTCCCTCAACAATGACGTAAGCATTACCGGAAGAAAGTAAGTCTATTTTACCGGTGATCGGTACAATCGGGTTGGCATTCACAAATTTTCCAGGATCGGTTTGTTTCAGATCGCCGTTGTGTTCCATGTCCAACAAGATTTCGTAAAGCACGCTTTGATCGCCCCTCATCTCCAGTTGCGCCGCAATCTGCTTTACGTTCAATGATTTTTTACCGGCTGCATGGAACAATTCCATGATCGCCTGTACCATGAGCCTTTTTTGTTTTTTATTTTGGGCTGATTTTTTATTTTTCATAAATAAATTACTGTATTAAAGGTTGATGAATCTCGTATTCAATCAACGGGTTGGTTATTTTCACCGTTTTATTGTTTCCGGTGGGTAAGAATTCAAGTCTGATGTATTCTGCGCTGTCCACTTGTGTATATTTTACACTTCCACCGTATGAATATAACGAAGGATAATCGGTATTTCCAAATGGCGGCAATGTGATATCGGCTTCCCTAGCCAATATAGTGCCATTCCATACGTTCACGTGGATAATTTCGTCGTCGTGTGTGGTGCGCTCAAATATGGCCCACAATTCCCCCCCACTTGTAACAAACGGAATATCAAGTATAATGCTACTGCCTTCCAACCTCAGCGGCAGACTATCCTGAATGTAATAATCTGCCCAAGCCATCGTTTTTTTTATGGGCATCACGCGTGTTTGTCGTGTATCATGAACATCCTTTTTTTTCCACAAAACCCAAGGTAATTGCCCGGTAAGGGTAATATCGCCAAACATGTCCCTTATTTCGTAGTTATTTTGGGAGAAGGATTCGTGGATGACCTGCTCTCCCTGATGAATCCCTTGATCAGGTTTTAAACCGGCCAACATGGCATTGATGTTCAATTCATAATCTAGGGCCAACTTGGAATTCAATCCCGTACCGTCTATTACATAACCCGGAAACGGGCGACCGATTAATCCGTGCCAAGCCATCAACGTATCGCCGGACGATGCGCCCTTGGCTATGTGTTGCCCTATTTCGTATCGTTCCCTTTCCACACGATCCATGTACGGAACCAACCATTGCCGGCCACCATCCGTATCGGGTTTTAGGTACAATACCCAACACAGGATCGTACATAGCGGTAGTACGTACCTCTTCCAATCCTTGGTTTGGGCGACCAACCATATGGATGACAGCACGCATTGCGATACCAGCAGAATATCCGGAAGCGAGTAATACCAGAGCATACGCTCATTCGGGTTGTAAAAATAATATAACAACATGATGCCCAAAAACATCCATCCGAACACAAAATGTGTGGTGATGGCTGGTATGCCTTTCCTTCGTGTATATAACAAATGCACCACAAACAAAATGAGATACAGCAAAAGCATCGGCAGCTTAAATACATCGTTCGTAAAACCCTCCAGAAACGGAAAAAAGTTGTCGTGCACGCCGCTGTGGTACAAAACTTTGGCTTTGGCCGATTGAGGAAACGGGCTTCCAAAAAAACCGAGGGCAAACACAACCCAAGCTACAATCGGAAGGACGAAAAACAACAATCCATTTTTCCACTCGGATCGGATGGTATCCATCAAGCCCAATTCTTTCCGTTTCCGTATCACATGGATGAGTAATAAAACGGAAATTACCGGTACGGCATCCAATTTGGAGACAACGGAAAGCGCCGCAAAAAGATAAAACAGTCGGAAGCGTTCATACAAAAGGAAATACAACGCGCCGAATACGAAGGCCAAATGTAAAGGCGTTTCCATACCGGTGAATAAGACATCTACCCAGTTTTTCGTGAAACAGACTACAACCAACGTAGCACCGTAAGCCAATACAGGCCTGTGTAAAAAATAGAGGAAAATCCGGAAGAGGAAGAAAGTAACCGAAGCCAATCCCACCATATTTGATAGATGCAAAGCTGATTCGGGGTTTATGCCCAGCACAACGCCCACCGAGCAAAACAAGCCATGCAGAAACCCCGATATGCCAAACACCGCACCTTCGCCGGCATTAAATTGAAACCAAAAGCCGTCTTGCAGGTTATCGAGGTAACGTAAAATAAAACCCGCATCATCGAAAAAAACATGCGGATAAACAACGTATAGATACGCTGCAATACTGCAAACGAAGAAAAAATCAGCCAGTTTCGGAAACTTATGGCGTACCATCCCAAGACTATAGCACAAGGCAGATACCAATAGGATAAATATAAGGACATGACCGAAATGTGGGAAAGTAAAAAGATAATGCTTTAGCTGGGAAAGTAACCCCTTTAGCATTAAATATATGAATGATACCCAATTGATATCTATGGTACTCTTTATTATCACGATGGAAATGTAGCACAAAAACGACATAAAAAAGAAAAGGCCTATACCAAACGCGGTACAGGCCCTCTCTAACCCTCTATCACCAAGTTAAAATCGGTTAGTCGTATATATTATGATACAAGAACTGTCTGCTGTTTTGCTGATGTAAAAGTAGGCAGATTTTCAATTCATCCAAATTTTTCTGTTAAAAAATTAAAGTTTTTTGTCGTTTAAATTCTACAAAATAACACAACCTACTGAAAACAAATACTTTAATCAAAAAGATAGTTCAGAAAATTTATAGATTTTCTGTAGTTCTTCCCAATATGTGGGATACGATTTCGAAACTGCATCCGGATTATCGATGGTCAGAGTTCCAGATCTTAATACCGCCGGCGCGAACGCCATGGCCATCCGGTGGTCGTTATGGGTCCTGATAACCGCATTTCCTTGCAAGATTTTGGGGGCAGGGAATATCTCCAACGTAGAACCATCATTACCAACCAAGGCACGGATGCCTAATGAATCTAAGTTCTCCGCCAATACCGCCACCCGGTCGGATTCTTTATGAGCCAATGTATGCAATCCCGAAAAATGTGCGTGGATACCTAATAATGGCAATACCACGGCAAAGGTGGGTGCCAAGTCCGGGTAGTCGGAGAAGTCGAATTCAAAATCTTCCGATTCGGGCTTGGCCGTCTTCTTGATTACGATGCCGTCTTCGGTAAAACGTGTTGTAACTCCCAATGCATCAAACATGGAAGCCACCACTTTGTCTCCTTGCACGCTTTCGTCCGTGTATCCGTCTAGCCTGATTTCTCCACTGTCTGACAAGGCCACCGCCGCATACCAATAGGATGCCGAACTCCAATCTTGCTCTATCCAATATTCCGAAGGAAAGGACGGGGTGCCGTTAAAAATCGTGATTTTTTGGCCGCCATGATCATGATAGATTACTTCGTGATGGATATACAGATCAGACAACATATTCAACGTCATCTGAATATACGGCGCAGATAAGGGGAACTCATCAAATTCGATGACCATATCGTTGGACGAGAATGGTGCAATCAAAGCCAATGCCGTTACAAACTGGCTACTCACGTCGTGCGGCAACTTAAAATGGCCTCCAACCAATTTGTTTCCTTTGATGCTCACCGGCAAATATCCTTCTTTTTCCAGGTAGGTGATTTCAGCTCCCATGTATTGAAGTGCATCCAACAGGGGCTTCATCGGCCTTTCGAGCATCCTTCCCGTTCCGGTGAGGATATGTTCTTCGCCCTGCCGCGTAGCCAAATATGCCGCCGAAAAACGGGCGGCCGTCCCGGCATCCTGCACATTCCATTCGGTTGGGTTTTCTTTCAATAAACCAATCAAAATGGCCGTATCGTTGGATTGCGATATGTTATAGATCGGCATTGAAACACCCGCGAGTGCCCGCAATATCAGCATACGGTTGCTGACACTTTTTGATCCGCCCGGATTGGCTTCGCCGTTTACAACGGTTTCCTTTGAAATTATTTTTAGCATTTTAAATGTTCAGTTGTTTATCCTCTGTAAACATCAAGAATGTTAAGAGGGATTAAGATTGCTATTCCTTCACTATACTCCAATTACCATCCCGCCGCCGAATCGTCTCCCCTTGGATCCGGTGCCGCTTCAAGCCTTCCATCCGGTTTGACCAATATACAATCTGCCCGGCCTATGTAACCGCGTTCTTTTAGTATGTAACCCAAGTTTTTTAGCTCCTCCATCATTTCCGGAGTAAAAGCTTCTTTTTCGTGTGAGATGATATTGGGTAGCCATTGATGGTGGAAACGGAGAACACCAACGGCTTCGTTCATGCCTAATCCTTGGTCTATCACATTCAATATTAACCTAAAAACCGTGGTGATGATAGTACTGCCGCCGGGTGTGCCCAACACCATATATAATTTACCTTCTTTTTCTACCATGGTCGGCGTCATGGAGCTCAACATCCTTTTGTTCGACGCTATGGCATTTACTTCAGTCCCTGTCAATCCATACATGTTGGCTATGCCCGGCTTGATGCTGAAATCATCCATTTCGTTGTTTAACAGAAAACCGGCACCCGTCACGAATATTTTGGAACCATAATGGTCGTTGATGGTGGTGGTAAGCGATACCGCATTGCCCAAGGAATCGATGATAGAAAAATGGGTGGTATATTCCTTTTCCTTCACGGTAAAACCACCGGCTAAAATGCTGTCGGACGAATTGGGTTGGAAAGGACGGATTAAAGCAGCCCGTTGCGTCAAATACCGATCAGACAACAAACTGTCCGCCGGGATATTGAAAAAATCGGGATCTCCCACAAATTTGGAACGGTCGGCATAAGCCAGGCGTTCGATTTCTGTGGTATAAAAAATATCCTCCACACTTTTTAACCCGAAGGATTTGAAGTCAAACTTTTCGGCTAATTTCAACATCTGTAACAAGGCAATACCTCCGCTGGAAGGAGGCGGAGCGGAAACGATTTTATGCCCGCGGTAATATCCCGTAAGCGGCGTCCGCCAAACGGATTTATAATTTCTTAAATCGGACAGTGAGATTAATCCACCTCCCTGTTTCATTTCAGCCACGATGAGGTTGGCGGTTCTGCGAGCATAAAACCCATCCTCCCCAAAGTTTCTTATTTCAGATAAAGTGCGGCCTAAATCTTTTTGGACCAACGTATCGCCAACTACCCATTTTGATGATTTTTGCAAATAGTTATTTCGCGGATTTTGTGACTTAAATTCATCCGCGTAATGATTGAAATCATTGGCCTGCAATTCGGTAATAGGAAATCCCTCCTGTGCCAACCGTATGGCATAACCTAACAGTTCCATACGATCCATGGAACCGTATTTTCGGTGCAGCCCAAAAATACCGGAAACACTTCCGGGTACACCAGAAGCCGCATGGGTACTGGTACTTTTTCCTTTCACCGGATTTCGCTTGCTATCCAGGAACATATCCCGCGAAGCCTTTGCCGGCGCTTTTTCGCGAAAATCTAGAAAATCGTAATCGCCTAGGCGGGAACGGTAAAGCGCAAAACCGCCACCACCCAAATTTCCGGCGGAAGGGTACACCACGGCCAATGCAAAATGTACGGCAAATGCCGCATCTACCGCATTTCCGCCTTTTCTCAATACATCTTCCCCTACCTTGGCGGCTTCCGGATGTGCACAAACGACCGCCGCCTTTTGGTATATTTTTCCTTTACCCGCCTGCGGGAAGCAAACGATAGAACAAAAAAAGTAAATGGAAACAAGGAATGGCTTCATGCTTAATATTTAATGCAGACATTTTTGGTTTCGGTAAAGAAGCGCATCACTTCGTTTCCGCCTTCGCGTCCGACGCCAGAATCTTTTACACCTCCGAAGGGTGTGCGCAAATCGCGCAGCATCCAACAATTTACCCAAACGATGCCCGATTCCAATTTTTCGGCCACGCGGTGGGCACGCTTCAGATTTTCCGTCCACACCATGGCAGCCAACCCGTACCGCCCGTGGTTGGCAAATTCCAGGGCTTCGTCCTCGTTTTCAAATGGAATGATGGTAACCACCGGACCAAAAATTTCCTCGGATGCCGTTCGGCAGGAATGCTTTAAATTTAATATTACCGTAGGTTCGTGATACCAACCTCCCGACAATTCACCTTCTAATTCTAATCTATTTCCGCCGCAGGCGATCTCTCCGCCTTCTTGCTTGGCCAACTCTACGTATGATGCAATCTTTTCCAGATGAGGTTTGGACACCACGGCACCCATGAAATTATTTTCATCGAACGGGTTGCCCACTTTCAACGCCTTCACTTTGGAAACAAAACGGCCAACAAAATCATCGTAAATGGATTTTTCCACGAAAATGCGTGAGCCGCATAGGCAAATCTGTCCTTGGTTGGTGAAAGACGCACGCACGGAGGTTTCCACCGCATCATCCAGGTTACAATCGGCAAACACCAGGTTTGGATTCTTTCCGCCCAATTCCAATGATAATTTCTTGAACATGGGTGCGGCAATCCGGGCAATTTCTGCACCCGTCGAAGTTCCGCCGGTAAAGGAAACCGCCTTAATTTCTGGATGTTCGATGATGGCCTTGCCAGCCGACGCACCTGTTCCGTGGACAATATTGAGCACTCCGGCCGGCAAACCGGCTTCAGCGCATATCTCGGCCAATAAGTAAGCCGTCATGGGCGTTATTTCACTGGGCTTGGCTACCACTGTATTTCCGGCGGCCAAGGCCGGGGCTATTTTCCAAGTAAAAAGATATAAAGGCAAATTCCACGGCGAAATACAGCCCACCACACCGATGGGCTGACGCAAAGTATAATTGATGGCTTCACCCGTCGTGTGATGTGACTCCGACGAAAACTGCATGGCGGCCGTAGCAAAAAAACGGAAATTGGCTGCGGCGCGGTATATATCCACTTTCCTCGTGAGCCAAATCGGCTTCCCGGTATCCTTTGATTCCGCCTGAGCCAAGCGTTCGTGGTTCATCTCAATCAAATGGGCTATTTTTTCCAATACCTTAAAGCGCTCCTCGGCACTGATGTTCTTCCATTTCGGAAAAGCCTTTTTGGCTGCCTGATACGCATTTTCTACGTCGGCGGAATTAGAATCCGGCAAAGTCGCATATTGTTTCCCGGTAGATGGCTCGTATACCGCTACTGAATTTGAACCTGAATAGCCTACGAACAAACCGTCTATATAATTTTTAATCTCAATCATATTCCCATTAATCGATCCCAAAAATAGGGTTTTGCAATGTAAATTTCATGTAAAGCCCATTCTTCCTCATATTCGACAAAAAACACCCAAACATCTTGTTTGTCAACGGAATTATATTAACCTTTGAATATTAATTTTATGTAAATCCAGATGAAAGGACTTTTACGTTTCTTAACCTTTTCCCTCACCTGCCTCATCGTATCGAATCTGCAATCGCAGGTTTTGATTAACGAATATTGCGCAGCGAATGTGTCCGTGAATACGGATAACTTTGGGGAGAATGAGGATTGGATTGAACTTTATAATGCCGGTTCGGTAGCTGTAAACCTAAATGGCTACTGGCTAAGCGACAAGGTCAACAATATCCAGAAATGGCAGATACCGGCAATAAACATAGCCGCCGGGGGAAAAGCGATCATCTGGTGCTCATCCAGAAATATAACCACGGGACCTTACCATGCCAATTTCGGGCTTACGCAAAGCGAAGGCAGCGACCACGTTATACTGGCCGACCCTACGGGTACTATTTTGGACTCAACCAAAGTGCGCCGTTGCCAACAAAACCATTCACGCGGAAGAATTAGTGACGGAGCAAGCACTTGGGGTGTTTTTACCACACCAACGCCTAATGCCGCCAACGGCTCTGCCGTTTCTTACGCAAATAGGCCCGACATGAGCATTCCAGGAGGTATATATGCGGGTCCACAAAATGTGACACTCGCCACATCCGACCCAAGCTTAACCATTCGATATACCACCAACGGCTCTACACCGACAGCGGCGTCGCCGGCTTATAGCGCGCCCATTCCCATCAACGCCACTACGGTTTTGAGGGCACGTGCCTTTAGTTCCAATCCATCGGTTATCCCCAGTTTCGTAGAGGCGCATACTTATTTCATCAACGTTAACCACACGTTACCCATCGTATCCGTTTGGGGAGACCAGGATTTGAATCAGCTGTTTAACGGAACACAAAATGAACCGCAAACGGGTATGGAATATTTCACCAATACCGGAACGTTGATTGAAAAAGTTTACGGTAACAGCAATAAACATGGTAACGACACGTGGGCCTATGACCAACGGGGAATCGACTTTATCGTTCGTGATAAGTTTGGTTACGCCTCCGAAATCGACCACCAGATTTTTCCCGTAAAAAGCCGGGATAAATTTGACCGTGTAATGTTCAAACCGGCCGCAAACGACAATTACCCGGCAGAAAACGGCGGTGCATATATTCGTGATGCTTATGTGCATACGCTCTCGCTACAGGGACAATTAGATTTGGATATCCGTACTGATAAATCCTGCGTCCTTTATAAAAACGGGCAGTATTGGGGCGTATATGAAATCCGTGAAAAAGTAGACGACAAAGACTTTATCGAATATTACTATGGCATTCCGGAAAACGATATCCAATTCTTAAAAACTTGGGGTACCACATGGTCAGAATATGGTGGTGGCGCGGCACAGACCGATTGGAATACCTTGAGAAATTTTATCCAAAATAATAACATGGGTAACGCCGCCAATTTTGCCACCGTGGATGCGCAACTGAACTGGAGAAGCCTGGTGGATTATTTCTGTATCAACTCATATACCGTTTGTACCGACTGGCTGAACTGGAATACTGCCTGGTGGAGAGGAAAAAACGTTCCCCCGGCAAATCCACGCGCCAAATGGAGCTATGCCCTTTGGGATATGGATGCCACATTCGGCCATTACATCAACTATACCGATGTACCTAGCACTACACCAGACGCCGACCCCTGTAACGCGGAAAGCTTACCAAACCCCGGAGGCCAAGGACATACACAGATTCTCACCAAACTCATTACGGAAAACGACGAAGTTTACCAATATTATGTCTCCCGTTATATCGATTTGGGAAATACGACATTCAGCTGTTCCTATATGCTAGCCGTATTGGACAGCATGTTATTGGACATAGCCCCCGAAATGCCCCGCCAGATTACCCGATGGGGAGGAAATATGGCCACTTACCAAAATAATGTGCAACAGTTAAAGAACTTTATCCAACAACGTTGTGTGGCCATACAGGACGGAATGGTAGATTGTTACAATGTGGAAGGTCCGTACAATACCGTATTTACCGTAGAGCCCTTTGGGGCTGGAACATTGAAGGTCAATTCGTTGGTACCTTCAAGTTATCCCCATTCGGGAACTTATTACGGTAATATCGATATCTTGATTAAGGCTTATGCCAATGCCGGTTATAATTTTGATTATTGGGAATCGGTGGATGGAAATACCATCAACCCAAACGTCAACGACCCCATCGCCAAAACACAGATTGAAGGACCCGATACGATTATCGCACACTTTATACAAGACGTGCAATACGACCTGACGGTGATGGTAAGCCCCGCCTTATCCGGAAATGTAAGTGTGAATACATACGTACCACCCGCCTATCCATGGACGGGAACATATTTCCCCAATACAAACATGAATTTGGCGGCTACACCTGTAGCCGGCTACGCATTTGACCATTGGGAAGTGAACCACCATACTATTTCACCAAACGATACTACCTCTCCGGCTACGTTCGTATTCAACGCCACGGATACATTGGTTGCCCATTTCGCATTAATTCCCGTCATCGGGCCGCCGGAACCTTCCAAATACGATTTGGTCGTGCGGGTTTCACCGACGGGAAGTGGCAAAGTGGAACTCAATAACTTTCTGATTAATGTATACCCATATACCGCCATCATCGATTCCAACTCTGTGGTATCGGCAAATGCCTTGGCATCCAATGGATATGAGTTTACGAACTGGACCATTTCACACCATACCCTAATGCCGGGAACTACTTCGGAAGCGGTGAATTTCAAAATATTGCGATCCGATACCTTAACTGCCTATTTTGAAGCCATTCCCGAAGAAATAAGGCCCGATCCGCTGGTTTTTGTTCCCAATACCTTTACACCAAACGACGATAATTCTAACGAATCGTTCAGGGTAATTGCCAATGCGGATGTAACCGGTGGCGAATATTATATTTTCGACCGTTGGGGAACACGCATCTTTGCCGCATCCAACCTAGATACGGGATGGGATGGTAAAATGGGCGGAAAAACGGTGCAATCGGGCGTGTATAATTACGTGGTGAAGTACACTTTTGCGCCCGCCCAAGAATCTATCCGGACTGGAGCGATTTTATTGATCAGGTAATTTTTTAAAACATATTTTATCGAAAGGAAGGTAATGTGCAATTACCTTCCTTTCTTTGTTTGAGGTATGGGACGCATTCTTTCGCTACGTAACATTGTTATCATCATGGCCACGGCACTTACATTGCTAACGGCCATGCAGATATATTTATTGGTGGGTGCCTACCAAAGCGAAAACGAGCGGTTTGAGCAGAGCGTAAAGGAAGCGTTGTTGAATGTACGTTACCGGGTAGAGAAAAATCACGTCGAAAAGCAGGTCAGCATGCGATTCAACATGGACGCCATCCAACATGACCTCATCAACAGCCTTGATTCCATACAGATAGGACGAAACGTAGACAATGCCGGCGACAATAACGGCATCGTGGAATCTTCGGACGGCTTTTATGATGAACTCCAAGGTGCCAATGCCCAAATATCAGATATTTCTCAACAAGCACCGGGCCGGCTTATCGAACGTTTTGACGGCAACCTGGAGATGTTGGAACAGAACCCCGACCAAATGAAGTCGATCTTTAAGGAAATCTTGCTGGGTTATCTATCCTACAACAACCGCGACATACAAGTGGCCATCATCGACTCCACCCTTCGGGATGAATTGACCCTGCGCGGAATCAAGACCGAGCATGAATTCGGGATTTACAATAGTTTCAATAATTCATTCCGATATGCCGAGAATACCAACAGTTCAGATTTCATCTATTCCGAATACCAAATAGCGCTTTATTATATTGGGCTGGGAAATGCCATCATGCTTTCCGTCAATTTTCCGAATAAGATCAATTACATCATCGGGAATATATTTTTTCTGGTGATTTCTGCCTTTTTGGTGGTACTGGTCATCATCGGCTTGTTCATTTATTCCATCCGCATCATTTATGAGCAAAGACGGGTATCTGAAATCAAGAACGACCTCATCAACAACATCACCCACGAACTCAAGACACCCATTTCCATCATATCGCTGGCCTGCCAAGCGCTGAACGATGAGGATATGATTAAGATTGAGGGCATCCGCAACAATTATATCAATATGATTGGGCAGGAAAACAAACGCTTGGGCAGCCTCGTGGAAAATATTTTGCAATCTGCCGTGATGGAAAAAGGCGATTTTAAAATGAAATTTAAGAAACTGAATGCCGGAGAAAAAATTGATTCAGCCTTAAAAAGTTTTAAAATGCGATTATCCGAACGCAATTTTAACGTTGTGTTGAACATACAGACCGAACCGTTGGTTGTAGAAGCAGACGAAACCCACTTTACGAATATGATTTTCAACCTGATCGACAATGCCATCAAGTACAGTAAGCCCGGAGATAAAAACCCGCTGCTGGAAATCGGTGCGTTTGCCAAGGACGGCGTGATGTACCTTTCCGTGGAAGACAACGGGATCGGCATCAACAAGGAAGACCACAAAAAGATTTTCGACAAGCTATACCGCGTAAGTACGGGCAACGTACACAACGTAAAAGGATACGGCTTGGGACTGAACTACGTCAAATCCATCGTAGACAGGCACAAAGGATCCATCGACGTAAAAAGCGAGCTAGGCAAAGGCAGCAAGTTCACCGTGAAAATGCCTTTGCTACAATAAAGAAAATATTACCTTAGTATAATATAAATAAGATATGAAGACCGAAACTCCACGTATTCTCTTAGCCGAAGACGAGATCAATTTAGGCAGCCTGCTTAGGGATTACCTAAATGCCAAGGGCTTCGACACCAAACTTTGCGAAGATGGTCAGGTAGCTTTCGATACGTTTACGTCCGACCGTTTTGACCTCTGCATTTTGGATGTGATGATGCCCGTGAAAGACGGTTTTACGTTAGCCAAGGAAATACGCATGGTGGACAAAAACATCCCCATCATTTTCTTGACGGCCAAAGCTATGCCCGACGATAAGATCGAGGGCTTCCAAGCCGGTGCGGACGATTATATGACCAAGCCGTTCAACATGGAAGAGCTGTTGCTCCGCATACGTGCCATTTTGAAACGTTCTGCATACAACCCGATAGAACAAGCCGAGGAGGGCCAGTTCTCCTTGGGAAAATATACGTTTGATTCGTTGAAACAAACCTTGATTTTTGACGGACAGGAAAGCAAAAAACTCACCGCCAAAGAATCGGAATTGCTACGCCTACTCTGCGAAAGCGCCAACCGCGTGTTGGACAGAAATTATGCGTTGAAAGCCATTTGGCACGACGATTCATACTTCAACGCCAGAAGTATGGACGTGTATATCACCAAATTGCGTAAGTACCTGAAGGAAGATTCGGAGATTGAGATATTGAACATCCACGGAAAAGGATTTAAGTTATTGGTTCCGGGGATTGCTGCAGTAGAATAAGACGACCTTACTCTGCTATTAATTAATGGTTATCTGTTAATATTCAAAATACAATTAACAGATAACCATTAACTATTTAACCAATCTACAAATTAGGCGTCCTGCCCCCATCTACCGGAATATTAATCCCATTGATATAAGCGGCTTGCTCAGATGCCAAAAACACAGCCGCGGCAGCCACTTCTTCGGGCTTGGCAAATCGATCTGCGGGAACTTCTTTGCGCATCTCGGCCGAAATTTCGTCGATGCTTTTTCCGGTTTTCTCCGCTTTGTTTTTGATGATGGATACCAAACGGTCAGTTTCCGTAGCGCCGGGTAATACGTTGTTTACCGTTACGCCAAATTTAGCGGCCTCGTTAGCCCAAGTTTTGGCCCAATTGCCCACGGCACCACGGATGGTATTGCTTACGCCCAAACCATGTAAAGGCGCTTTGACCGATGTAGAAATGATATTGATGATACGCCCAAATCCGGACGCTTTCATTCCCGGGTAACAAGCCTGCGTAATGGCTTGCGCCGAAAGTAACAACCGTTGGAAGGCCAACAAAAACTGTTGTCCGTCGGCATCGGTAATCGGGCCACCTGGAGGGCCGCCGGCGTTATTAATTAAAATATCTATATTCCCTTTTTCGGCAATCAACTTTTCCACCTTGGCTTTTAGGTTTTCGGGTTGATCCATATCGATCACCACATAGCTATGCGTTTGGTTATTTTCAACCGACAATTCAGCCACGGCGGCCTTCAGCTTATCTTCCGTACGGGCTGCCAAAATAACCGTGGCACCCGCATGGGCAAGGCCTATGGCCGTCGCTTTTCCTATTCCGTCGCTACCTCCGCAAACCAAAGCCGTTTTACCTTTCAGGGATATTATCATGGAGAATGTTTACTTTTGATTACAGCAAATGTAATACAGATGGCCATTCAAAGACCTTTTGATTTTAAATCCTGGATTGACGAGAACAGACATCTACTGAAACCGCCCGTGGGAAACAAGGTGGTATGGAAAGATGCCGACTTTGTGGTGATGGTGGTAGGCGGCCCCAACTCCCGCAAGGATTACCATTTTAACGAAGGTGAAGAATTCTTCTATCAATTGGAAGGAGACATCGTGGTAAAAATACAGGAAGACGGGAAAGCCGTGGACGTCCCCATCAAGGAAGGAATGGTATTTCTGCTTCCGCCACGTGTGCCACATAATCCGGTACGTTCGGCCAACTCTATAGGCATGGTGATTGAGCGCCGCCGCGATTCAGTGGAAAATGATGGTTTGCTTTGGTTTTGTGAAAACTGTAACCATAAACTGTACGAAGAATATTTTACGCTGGATAATATCGAAACTGATTTCCAACGCGTATTTGCCAAATTCTACGGCTCCGAAGATTTGCGTACCTGCAAACAATGTGGAACCGTGATGGAACCACCGGCAAAACCGGTATGAATAGATATTAGACATTAGATGTTAGACATTAGACACTATGTATATCTAAAATCTATCTCTAAATCTTAAAACAAGGTTTATTAATTATGGCTATTGCTTAATGACACCATCCCGATTCTTTGGTCAATTGTTTTCGTTTCTGTTCAACCCGCTGTTTATGCCACTTTTTGGTGTGGCGGGTATCTTATATTGGGATACCGGTAACGGATTGGTGGTACACCCGATGATCAAAACCTATCTGTTGGTCATTACGGCCATCTTCCATTCCATCTTACCGTTGATTACGTTAGTGATGATGAAACTGTTCGGTCTCACCAATAAATTGGAATTACCTAACCGTAGGGATCGGCTGGCCCCGATTGCCATTTCCATCGTATTTGCCGTTTTTGGTTATTTCTACATCACAAAAATTCCTTCGGTAAACACTTTGTTCTATTTGTTGCCGTTGGGCAGCAGCGTGGTATTGGTCGGTGCTTTCCTGTTCACCACCCGTTTTCAGATCAGCCTGCATTTGATGAGCGTGGGTGCCTTGACGGCCACTTACCTGTTGGCAACACAGTTCACGGGTTCCAACTTTCTTATTCCGGTTGTTATTTCCATTCTCGTGGCGGGTTGTACGGCTTTTGCCCGCATCACCCTAAACGCACATAAACCCTATCAGGTATATGTGGGATACCTGGTAGGGTTTACGCTGCTTTATTTTTCAGTACTGATATTTAATGCTATCCTAGGCTACTAGAACGGAGCCACGGTAAATCCAAGCGTGATCGGATTCCAGCCGGCAGGACCTTTGCCATTGCGGAATACTTCGGACAATTGGTAACCGGCGGTAATGCCATAGCGGCTGTAAGCCAAACGTACATATACACCATATTTTAGGCTGTTGATTCCCGGAATGTTGTATTCCTTAATTTTTACCTTATCCGTATATACGCCGTAGTTATAACCCGCACCCACATATTTGGTTTTGGCACCCAACAGGTAACCTACTTTGAAACCTAGGTTGATCTTGAAGGTATTTCTACGCTCGGGCTGGATACGGAAACGAAGCTCTACCGGAATTTCGATATGCGTGGTGCTGAATTTATAACGTTTGAACGGGTCACCAAACGCCGTTAGATACGTGTTGTTATTGGCATCGCGGTTTACTTTGCGGTCAATAAAATAGTTATCGTTGCTGATTCCGATACCCGCGGCCAAAGCCACCGGTGATTTTTTGATGGGTTGATCCCACATCAACTGGAAGGTAACCCCATATGAATACCATTTGTTTAATACTTGTTGTCCTTGTTCGCGTAAGATTTGGCTACCGTGCAAATCCAACATGATCTGATCCTGACGTTTCGGTTTTTTGACCACCTTCACCGGTTTAGCCGGTTCCGGTGCCGTTTCAGGCGGCAATTGTGCCCAAAGTTGCATGCCCGTAAGGATAAAAACAAATAGAAAGAGAAGTCCTTTTTTCATACTTTTTTTGATGTGTTGCAAACCTACATAAAATTCAACAAAATAGCGGATAACCGTTTGCTTGCCATCCGCGATTTTCAAAATCAACAAACGAACCATTTCGCATATTGTTTTACGGCAAGACGCACGAAAGCCAATTTTGTTACAGACATAAACGAAAAAAATCCATGGAATGGATTTTTAGGGGAAATATCTTTCTATTTATACAGATAATCATTAACTGATGTACTACATCACACCCATTGGTACGCGTGTACCTTTGGACCCGTTACATTTTCGGGAAGAGGAACAGCCGGCCGCCAACAGCGCACCACCAATCAAAAGCACAAGGAAAATCTTTTTCATACCTTTTCTAACTCTTTCCCGAGCGACATTGTTTCACGCTTAAGGTTTATTAATAGAAAAAGCCGCCCAATGATTTGGACGGCTTTCCCTTTAAATGGATTGAAATTATTTTGCGATAGCCGCTTTCAGATTCGTATCCAACGCTTCCAAAAACTCTTCGGTGTATAAATAATCTTTTCCGTGCTCCACTTTGTTTCCGTGGATACAAACGGCCAAATCTTTGGTCATTTTTCCGCTTTCAACCGTTTCAACGCATACGCGCTCCAAGGTTTGGCAAAAATCGATCAGTTCTTGGTTACCGTCCAATTTACCACGGAATTCCAAACCGCGTGTCCATGCGAAGATAGACGCGATTGGGTTGGTAGAGGTCGGTTTCCCTTTTTGGTGATCGCGGTAGTGGCGTGTAACGGTTCCGTGTGCGGCTTCCGCTTCCATGATTTTCCCGTCCGGTGTTACCAATGTGGATGTCATCAAACCCAATGAGCCGAATCCTTGTGCCACGGTGTCAGACTGTACATCGCCATCGTAGTTTTTACAAGCCCACACGAAGTTTCCGTTCCATTTCAGGGCAGAAGCGACCATGTCGTCGATCAAACGGTGCTCATACACGATACCGGCTGCGTCGAATTTGGCTTTATAGTCCTGTTCGAAAATTTCTTGGAAGATGTCCTTGAAACGGCCGTCGTATTTTTTCAGGATGGTGTTTTTAGTTGACAAGTACAACGGCCATCCCTTACTCAAGGCTTGGTTGAAACATGAATGTGCGAAACCGCGGATACTCTCGTCGGTATTGTACATCGTCAATGCCACGCCGTCTCCTTTGAAGTTGAACACTTCGTACTCTTGTACGGTTCCGTCTTCGCCCTCGAATTTCACGGTCAGTTTACCTTTTCCTTTGGTTACGAAATCGGTGGCGCGGTATTGGTCGCCGAATGCGTGACGGCCGATACAGATCGGGGCCGTCCAGTTTGGCACCAGACGAGGTACGTTGCTACATACGATCGGCTCGCGGAAAACGGTTCCGTCCAAAATATTCCGGATGGTTCCGTTTGGCGACTTCCACATTTGTTTCAAACCGAATTCTTTTACGCGCTCCTCATCCGGGGTGATGGTGGCACATTTGATACCCACACCGTGTTGCTTGATGGCATTGGCGGCATCGATGGTAACCTGGTCATTTGTCTCGTCGCGGTATTCCATACCCAAGTCGAAATATTTGATATCCAATTCTAGGTAAGGAAGAATCAATTTATCCTTAATGAATTTCCAGATGATTCTCGTCATTTCATCTCCATCCAGTTCTACCACCGGGTTGGCTACTTTAATCTTGCTCATGGGCATTTTTTATTTTAAGTTCTAATGATTTGCTCTCAACGGCGGCAAAAATAAGCATTCAAATTAATTGCGAAGGGGTTAATTCGGAATTTATGGACATAGGCTTCCAATATTTGCCGGTCTCCGATTCATCAAACGGGGGAATACCACGAACCACGGAGGGACACCGGGAATATCCTTTGCTTTTTGGTCAGTTGCCGCCGGGATTAGGTTTTTTGGTGGAAGATAAATATGTTAGACGAACGAATCATCATGAAAGGTTAGTATTATGTATTCACGCGCGGAGGCATCGAAGATGAAGGAGGCTTTTTGGACGGCTTTTGGACGGTTTCTATCCATTAACCCCAATAGCGAGGGCGAAAAGGTGAATTGGCTGAATTATGCCACGGGATACAAGGATGTATATTTCCGCATGGATGCGGACCAGAAAAAGGCATCGATTTCCATCCAGCTAAGGCATGGGGATGCGCTGCTCCGCTCGTTGTATTTTGATAGGTTTGATGAATTGCATACGTTGTTTGTGGAAGCGATGGGCGAAGATTGGATCTGGGAACCGGAGGCGGAGGATGAATATGGCAGGTCCATATCAAAAATATACATCGAATTGCCGGGGGTAAATGTCTTTAACCAGGCGGATTGGCCACAGATCATTTCTTTTTTGCGGCCGCGGATGGTTGCATTGGATGGGTTTTGGAATGATGTGAAGGATGCGTTTGAGGAGTTGAGGTAATATTAGTTCTCGCGGACCACACACTGATAGCACATATATTTCCGCAGATTTTGCAGGCCTGGATGGCGTTTTTTCGACGGGCAAGATTCATCAACCAATTAGGATCAGCGAACATGAAATTAAAACGTATTCATAGTATATTATCAATTACATTTGGGGGACTTCAACGACAAACAACCTAAAAAAAAATACATGACATTGCTCGGAATTTACCTCTACAGGAAATCCATCAACAAGGCTGAAGTTTCCAGAAAAACGAAACTGAGCCCTTCACGCTTGAGTGAACTGACTTTGAACGAAAAGAGCCGTTTGCGGGTAACGGAACTTTGTCTTATTGCTGAGGCAGTGGACGTACCGCCTTGTGAACTGCTTACCTTTATTTGCGACGAAGCGAACCGGAATGAACCGAGATAGGTAGTCTTAGTGTAGATGTTTTACCACTTAGGCACTTAGGACACGGAGTATAATGCGCTGAGGGTATATTTACCGCAGAGGCGCGAGGGTATTAATGGGAGACATTGTTTTACCGCGTATTTAAAAAAAACAAGGACGCCAAGGTGATACCCGGGCGGACGTTGCTTCTCTTTTTATTTATACTTTTATTCTATTCTTAACACCTTAACCATGTATTATAACGACCAGCTTGTTGCCGAACACGACGCACTTCTTTCCAAGCGACCCAGCCTATTGCGTGTAGGGGTTTTTACTTGGGTTATCTGGATTACCTGCCTTGTTTTAGGATGGATTTTTTTCTTCGTGGGTATCGCCAATTTTATCACGGGTTCCGTTACCATGAAAATCTTATCCGAGATAATCGGTCATGAGGATATTGCGGCTTTGGGTAACGACGGTACGCAGAAATTCATCTATTTATTTTCTCTTGTCTGTTTTTCAGTTGCCGTTCCGTTGCTTTTTATTGCGTGGCTTACCAAAGCGGTATTGAAAAGAAATTCATTTATTATTGACCAGGTTGAATTTACGGACAAGGTCATTTTTAAACACAAGGCTGTTGAACACAGCCTGAATATTATCCAGAATGGCCGTAGACTATAATGGTTGCTTATGGTCTAAATTTTTCAAATGTTTGGCCGTTGAATTTATACGCTCCCGATTCTTGGGTGCCTAGCCACAGGTTCGCCATATTGTCTTTGTAGACGGAAAACAAGGTTATTTCCTTTGCGCCATCTTTTACGGTATGGTGGGTTATATTTTCCCCGTCGTAATGCCATACCCCGGCGTCATAGGTCGCAATCCATAGTTCATTGTTATTGTCTTTGGCTATCGATAAATATTCGACCAAGCTCCCCCCTTTTATACCATCTAAACTCCCTATGCTTTCTTCTTTCCGGTAAAATATGCTATCGTTTGTTTTATTTGAATGGATATAGTCATCGTAAACCCTATAACGGAATTTTGAATTGAACCAAAAATAACCCTCTCTATCTTCCATGATGGACCGCACTCCATTGGATGGCTCGGAAGGGGCATTATAAATTTCTGCCACATCTTTTTCTAAAACCCAATCAAACGATTTTCCATTAAACCGGAATGCACCCAAGGCACCCGTGCCAAACCAAATATTCCCTTTACTGTCTTTATATATGCTATACACGGTATAAGGGTTTGCGTTATTGGGATTTTTTAGGATGTAATCTTCGCCTGCCTTAACTTTTGGAAGCTGCAATCTGTATAATAGGTTGCCATCGTACCTAAATATATATCCTGAATTCCAACCATCCCTAAACCATATATCCCGATGTCCTAACTCCCAAGCACCATCCGTATCGGATACTTTGAGCGTGGTGAAATTTTTACCATCGTATAGAATAATTCCACCGCTGGTATTAAAGTACACATTTCCAGAACTGTCTTCTTTTATTTCATCGATCCTATTGCTCGGAAAACCGCTTTTTGTGGTATAATGACGAATTATTTTTCCGTCATATTCATACAAACCGTTTTGCCAGCTGCCAAACCAATAATTATTCTTCTTGTCTTGGTATACAATCATGATGTTATTGCACAGTTCCTTTACGGTGTCGGCATGCGCTAGGGTAACCGGGCTGTGGATTTTCGTGTTATGGTTTACGGGCGGATTGTTTTGTCCGTTGCAAGAAACGAATGAAATGTATGTGATGATAAATATGGGGATGATACATTTCATTGTGTGGGTGTTTAGTGTTTGCTGTCTGCTAGAGTTCATATTGGTTTTCCAGGAATCGATGCAAATTATTGATTTTTTCGATAATGATGAGATGGTTTTTACCGAATACGATATAGTTAAAGAAATCAGAGACTGTCATACAAATTTTTCTCTGGAATAAGAATGTATTATTTAGATGGATGAGACATCAAAAAACACTCCCGAATTCACAGTCACATATAAATTAGAACAGCATTGTTTCAATTAAATTTTCTGAGTCCGTTCGTGGATATAATTGTCTGCTGGAAGAACAAGGCTGTGCGAATGCCGGACGGAGTCCGGAACAACAGGGACGCCGAGGCGGAGACTTCGGCGTACGGTGGGGCAAGAAACGCATGTGATGATAAATATGGGGATAATTAACTTCAAAATGAGTGTGTTGAATGTTTGGGGAATTTACACCATTTTTTCTTTCTTTTCTATACGCCCGGCATAGAAAACACCGCCCCATACAAGAAGGAGAATGCCCGATAAATAACTTTTGCTAGAAAGATAAATATCTAAAAAACTAAATACCATATTATCGTTTGGATCACTCTTGTTATAGTAGACCTCTAGTATTGTCCCGTAGGAATAGGTTATATTTAATGGTCCCCTTAATCCATATTCTCTTTGCTCTTTTGATACAAATTTAATCACAGAATATGTGTAACTGCCCCCGTATCGCGAACCCTTAGAACTCACCTTTCCCTGACCGACAACAGTCCCATTTGCCCTTTCTCCCATAATCAAAAGCCTCAAACTGATCAGCAATGGTAAACTCAACAGGATGACCACTCCAAGCAGATATTTTTTTGTCGAAACCATTTATTTAAAATTATTACGGATAGATTTGCCCAAAAATCAACTTTTGTGAATATAATCAATAAAACTATTACAAGTTTTTTAATCTCGACATTCTTATTGACATTGGTATCGTGCAAAAAGAACGTGAACTGCCCAAATGCAGAGGTTTGTGTGTATAACAATACCAATGGGGTAGTATATTATCGTTGGGGATATAGTTCCGCACCTTTTGAAGATACACTCATGGTTGGAGAATCAACCTGCCATCATGTAGGCGAAATACACATCAATCATTCCTTTTACGGAAATTCTTCACAAACAACGTATGCCGGTTTTTATAGTAGCGAACGCGATATAGTGGAAGAAATCACAGATTGTCATACAGATTTTACTCTGGAGTAAGGATGTATTATTTAGATGGAAGAGCTATAAAAAACATCTGAATCCAACGTTCTGCGGATTGGTTATACTCATCTCATTGTCTGCTGAAAATTAAGGCCGTGTGAATGCCGGACGGAGGCAGGAACAAAGGGGCGCCGAGGCGGAGACTTCAGCGTGCCGTGGTGGTAGGGGAAGCCTTATCATTCCCATATAGATAATACAATTGCTATTACTAGAGCAATAAATGACAAAACACCGATACCGTAAACCAAACCCCAAATGTGAAAGCTTGTTACGGCACCTACAATTGAAAAAGCAATACCTAGCACGATTCCCGTGCCAAATGCTTTGAAAAAATAGCTTGATGCTCTTGGTTCGTCAGCCATATTTCTAAATTTTATTTGTTACTAGATTTTGTATGAGTCAAAAATTCTTGGTTAAAGGCTGTTTATAGTGTCTTGATTTTTCTCCTTTTGAACGATAATTTGTCGCATAAATAATTTCATAATTGTCCGATGCGTGCAATGCGTTACTGTGAATGTCGGACGGAGTCCGGAACAACAGGACGCAGAGGCAGGGACTTCAGCGAACGGTGGAGATTTTTTGCACAAAACCCAATCGAAGAACGAAACTTGGTCCTAGCAATAATCCAATCTAAGCTGTTTATACGTGCTTTTGGCAATACCTTGTCAGCAGTTATTTTATTTGATTTCCCATATTTCTTTTACTATTTCATAAAGCAACTTACTTCTGTATTCTAACGCTTCGTTGTTAAAGTTATCAATGGCTGAGAATTCTAATCCTGTTTTGTCTTTAAATTCAGTATTAAAATTTGTAAATCTCGAATTTGTTTTGTGATAGAATGTATCTATAAGTGTTCTTCCCCAAACTAAACTATTATTATAAGTTTTCCTTTTTCCGTTATAATATTGTTCGTTATTTGAAATAATGTTGTCCATATTATAAAGCAATAGCAAACCGCCAAGCTTATTTCTTTTCAGTTCAAATTCTTCTTCCGTTCCGAAATAGCCTTGATTCTGCTTATTTCTTGACAAAATATGTTCAATATGATAGCCTGTTTTGTGTCCAGTTTTTGTTGAAATATAATGGACGGAACTTTCCATTTCTTTATCAATACTATCACAGATATATTTTTCAACTCTTGCGAAGAAGTATCTTAAAGGTCGCCTGTCTATATCTTCGTAACCCCGCATCGCAAATTTATCATACTCGAGAACTGAACTTACTTCGGTTACATTTCTTGCCTCTTTAATTGTTTCAATTATTAAGCTGTCAAAAATACTTTTGAAGTCATTAGGGCTTTTGTTATGAAGCAAAATGTTAAGATTATATTGGAGTTCAGTATAGTCGTTACTACTATATGTTCCGTTTAGACGTAGAAGCATATATAGTCTGTCAATCTCTTTTGAAATTGTTTCAATTTTATTCTGCTCTTGTTTATCATTTACTTCGCAAGCAGCCAATATGTTCTGATATTGTCCTGATAAATCGTTTATATCATAATTGTAACTTAAATACAAATAATCGTTTTGCTTTATTCTTGAATAAAGGTTGGTGTAATAAACAAGGTTGTTTTCAATAAATATTTTTATGTTCTTTAAATGGTTGTCGTCTTTCTTTCTAAAACCTAATTTGTTTGCGATTTCGTTATCCGCAAAAATGTATCTGTGATATTCATTATTAATGGCTTTCTCAATTTCCGCATTTTTCTTATAAATAAACTTGCCTTTTAAATAGTCAATGAAAAATGCATCTTCGTTTCCTCTGATTTTATTAAGTGATTTTTCCCAAATTTCGCTGTATTTGTCTGTGTCGTCTTTGTCTAATGCTCCGATTAATTTCCCTTTCAGTATTTCAAATGGTTTTAATGCAACGCCTCTGTCGTTAATGACTTCGAAAACCATAGGGGTATCGTCCTTTTCGATTTTAAGTTCTACAAGCACAAGTCTCTCTAAAAAGTACATAATAAATGCTTGAAGTTTTTCATTTGATAGTTTTTTGTCCTCTATATATTTATCAATATCAGAAAATCTGTTGAGCAAACTTTCTTCTGTTGTGTATTTTATAGGTTTAGTATATTCATCTTTTGGAGTGGAAATTATGTGTTGCATAACACCTCCTCTTTTCTCGTTGTCAATCCAAAAAATGTTTCCCTTGTATTTGTCTTTACCAAAAACACAGTCTTTGAGGGTGTCTAAAATATTTTCAAAATATTCTTTTTTTTCGCTTGCCAAGTGAAATAATTTGGTCGCTATCAGACAAAGTGTAGATAATCTTTGTTGTCCGTCAACGATATATTCTTTCCCTTCAATTGTATTGGATATATATATGTTTAGGTAGTACCAATTATACTTTGCAATAATTTCAGGCGTAAGGTCTTTTCCTTTATGTTCTTCGTAGGCAAGCTCAAAAGAATAAAAAATGTCGTCAAGTAAAATTGTAACTGTCTCTTTATTCCAAACGTACTCTCGTTGGTAAAAGTCAATGTAATAAGTCCGTTGTCTTAAGCACTTTTCAACAGTTTGGTTATTCGGCTGTATGTTCATATTTTGATTTAAATCTTTCGTTTTGTTAATGTTTTCAGTAAATATCTGCTAATGTACGTGGCTTAGCGAAGAGTGGGACTCTGTAACAGCTAACCCCGAACCTATAAGTCGAAATTTAAGTAATTCGCTTGAATCGGAGACAGAACCTGCCTTTTTTCAAGTTGCTGTTTAGCTGATGGCCTTGTTATATCTCTAATCTCCCATTACTACCTCTTCTCATTTCTTTTTTAGTTATTATTATTCGTGCAGCAGGGTTCCACCCTAGTTTATGAACAGTTTCATTCTTATTTGCGATTGTTTGCTGATTATTAATTTGTTCTAGAGTAATAAATCTTATTAAGCCTGGTGGGGTAAATAAGTTTCTGAAATAATCATCCATATCAATTTCGTCAATGCTATAGAGTCTATTATCACGAGAATATTCATAATCACAACATGTAAGAAAACGCCAAGGTTTTCCAAAAGGTCTTACATTATTAGGAATACCCAATCTACCAGTAGAATTTTCTACACAATGTTTTTTTATGTCATTAACACTCATGATAGCACACCCAAATTGCTTCTCATTATAAAATCCTGCACAATCGCTTCCTGAAACTTTATAACTTGGACATCCATTATACATTAGATAATATGCATCGCAATTAACTTGTTTTGCAAATGATTTTAGAGTATCATATTGCTTTCGTCCCGTTGACCCAGAATCTCTGTCAAGATGCTCAAAGCAATAATTTAATTCCATAAGTTTTGCTTGTAAGAGTATACGATAAAACTTCAGTTGACCATTGTCGATATATAATTCTATATCACCGCCTGTATTTACTTCATTTAATGACTTTTGTGCAAAGACACTAAATGTTCGATGTTCTTCAACATAACTTTGTATGTTATCTAATACAGTTTGCCTTGTGACGCCTTCTTCGCTTAATCGATTATTCCTTAAATGATTTCTAGAAATTGTATCCCAAACAATTTCAGCAGTAGTTTTAAAAAGATCACATTTGCTCATAAATAGTGCTTCAGGCTTATTGCTAACTTGATTATATTACGATATAAAATGTATGTTTTGTTTTAGTATTTAAGTACATAATAACGTCAGTATTATGAATTTTTATTTTTTCTAACTGAGTCTCTTGACATATCGATATGCCATCACTCACAAACCATAAACCCACTAAACATCCACCCTTCCCTGTCGTTGTAGGCAATGCGTTTCCATTGGCCGGTTTTACCCAAGACCAAATCGCGGTCGCCTTCTTCCAATACTTCGAAGTATTGTCCTTTGTCTAGGGTAAATAAGGTGTCGTGCATGGCGCTTGGGCCTTTTCTTACGTTGACTTGCTTACCGGCGGGGGAGCAGATGGTTTTTTCGCGGATGATTACATCGGCGAAGACTTGCTGTACGTCTATAAAAAATGGGGTAATGAGCGTTAGCAGGATGCCGGCCAGGATGCTGCTGATGACCGGGTCTTTATAAAACTTGCGTAAACGCAAGGAAAGGGGTGGTTTCCGTGTGTCCATGGGATGAGGTGTAGACCAGATACTTCCGGGGGCTGATCCGGTAAGTATGATGGGTTTGGATGAATTAATTGCACCAAATATAATAGTCCGATTTGCTAACACCTCCATATTCATTAAAAACAAATTTTTTCTACAAAAAATACAGGAAAAACCCTCTATTTAAATACGAGGAATATACCTAAGCAAAGTTTTACGAGGTTTAGGGTAGCATAAACAAAAAAGGCAGAAGTAGAACCTTCTGCCTTTCGATACAAAATATGTAGAGAGAGTATTATAACTTAAATCCAACGGAGAACGAATACGTGGCTCCCGGAGTGACGCGGAGCATTTCGTTGTCGCCGGCCGTGTAGGCGGTTTTGGTGTCGTTGTTTTGGTACCACATGATGGGATTGGCGAGGATGTCGCGCATGTTGACTTTCAACTCCAGTTTTTTCCAGAAGGTTTTGGAGACCTGCAGGTCCAAGATGTTGCGCGGGGTTTCCCAATAGGATGGATAATTATCGTAACCCACGGTAACGATGCGCTGGCCGATGCGGTTGTATGACAAGCTCACCCCGAAATCGTACTTGCTGTCGTTGTACTGTACGCCGGCGTTCACCACATAAGGCGACTGGCCCTGCATGGGACGGCGGGCTTCGGTGCCGGCAAAGTTGCTCATGTTAACCTGGGACTTGATGATGGCTACATTGCCAAAGAGCGACATGCCATGGAAGAATCCTTTGTCGGTATCCTTGCCGCGGAACCATTTGTAAAAGGTGGCAAAGTTGACGCGGTACTCCACTTCCATTCCGTAGGTGTAGGCGCTGGTGGCGTTTACGTAACGCATGAGGTTGAAGGAGCCGGCGGCTTCCAATTTTTTCTCGATGGGATCTTCGAAGTATTTTCCGAAACCGGATACGGAGATAAGCTGCCCGGCGGATGGGTAATACTCGTAACGTAAATCCAGATTGGTGATTTTGGTGCGTTTTAAATTCTGGTTTCCTTCCACGGTGAGGAACACACTATAATCGTAAAACTGGAACGGAGCCAATTCACGGGCCTCGGGACGGGACACGGTTTGTGAGGCGGCCACGCGGATGTTCATTTTGTCGGTAACTCCGCCGATGATGTTGATGGAGGGAAGGATATCCAGCTTGTTGATGTTCACGTCTACGGGTCCTTCGTCGGAAACGTTGAAGGAGTTCAGTTTGAGGTTCCAATACTCGATGCGCGGGCCTACGATGACACGGAGGCGGTTTTCCAATGCGGAGAGTTCGTACTGTAGATAACCGGCGGTGATGGAGGAATTGGAGGTATAGGTGTCTGACTTGCGGGAGGATTCGCGGATCATGAAGCCGTTGGTGCCAAAGTTGCGTCCGTCGAAAATGGAATCGATGCTTTGGGAAGCCAATGTATTGTCGAAGGCGGAGGACTGGTATTTTACGTAGGAGAAGGTGCGCGCCTGGAAGTCGCGGTCTTTATACTGTCCGTAGCCGCCAAACTTAATTTCGTGGCGTACTGGGCCGGTGATGAATGGGACGGCCATATCGAGGGAGCCGGAATAGATGTTGTCCATCATGGTGGAATAGAAACGGCCATTTACGTCGTTGAAAGAAGGCTGGGTACTCACGGGCACCGCCCATTTGGAGGTACTGTCGCCTACGGGACGTTTGTAAGTGAGTTGTTTGTAATCGGGCACGTCGCGTTGGAGGTTGTTATAGCCGAGGTTCCACTCTACCTTCAACTTTCCTTTGGGAATGAAGTGTTCGCCCATGAGCTGCGAGCTCAGCAAGCGGTTCTGTGTATATAGGGAGTTGTAGGATTGAATGTCCTGCCCTTGGTCGAAACGGGAGCCGGTACGCATGATGAATTGCTCGTTGGTATTGATGTTGGCCATGTTCTTCAATGAGATGCGGTGGTTGCTTCCATTCTCGCGGGAGTAAAGGAACGAAAGGTTCCAGATGCCGCCGGCCATGACGTTTTTGTTGTAGGTTTCGTCCGTAAAATCCAATTCGAGGTTATTGGGACCCGAATAATCGTAGCGTTTGCGCAGGGTATAGGCGTTGTTGTTTTGGTACGTGAGGGCGAACACGCTTCCCAATTCTTTACGGGTACGTGATTGTTCGCGTTTGTTCTTGGGAACGAAATTGATGTTGTGGCCCATGGAAAACTGTCCGTTAAAATTGGGCAATGCCTTGCTTTGGTTGACTTTCCAGGTGTTTTTGAAGAGTTTGGAATATTGGAGGCGGTCGGCTTTGCTGAGTGATGGGTCGTTGAAGGTTTCGTTGTCCGGAAATTCGTCGGGTAAGGCGCGGGAGCCATCGTCGATACCGATGAAGTCGTATTTACCTTTCTGTCCCTGCAGAAAGTTTCTGCCGGTGGTGTTGGTATTATATCCTACGCTGATGGTGGCGTTATAAAAGTTTTTTTCGGGAATGTCTTTGGTGCGTAGCTGGATCAATCCACCGGCAAATTCTCCGGAGATGGAGGGCATGGCGGTTTTGATGACTTTGATGTCGTTGATGAAAGTGGCGGGAAAGATGTCAAACGCGAAAGCTTTGCGGTCGGGCTCGGAACTGGGCAGAGGCGCATTGTTGATGTATACGGCATTGTAACGGTCAGGCAATCCACGGACTACCACGAACTGGTTATCCTGGATGGTGGCACCGCTGACGCGGCGGAGTACGTCCGCCGTGGTACGGTCGGGTGTGCGTTTGATCTGTTCGCCACTGAACCCGTCGAACAGGACGGCGGAGTTTTTTTGCTCCAATACGATGGTAGAAACGGCCTCACGACTGTTTTTGGCTTCAATTTTTACGGCGTCGAGGGTTTTGTCTTCGTTGGCGAGTACCGTATTCAATGTGGTGGTTTGGCCCGCTTTTACTTCTACGCCGGTGAACAGTTTGGTTTCAAAGGAGATATTACTGATCTGTATATCGTACTTACCGGGCTCTATGGTGATGGAATAGTAGCCGTCCAAATCGGTGGCAGCACCACGGGTGGTTCCTTTGACGAGTACGGTGGCACCGATCATGGTCTGCCCGCCGGGCTCAAGAATTTTACCCGATATTTTGCCTGTTTGCGCGGTAACGGTGAGGGAAATGAGTGCAAGTAGAGCCGTTGTATAAAAGAATTTCATTGTATTGAAATAAGTTGCGGCAAAGGTATCCTGCGGTTGATTGGCGTCTGTTAATGGGACATTAACTTAAATGTGACATCTGGTTAATTTAGTGTTACCTGTGTTAAGATGAGGTTAACCACGATTGATTTTGGCGGGTTAGTAGTTTGGGAATGATGGGGATGGGTTGGTAATGTTAATTTAAAGGTTGGTTTTTAAGAGCGTTACGCGGATGCACAGAGCTTAATTTTTGATTTACGATTCCGTCATATACGCTACGGGGATGGCAATCCACAAATAGGTGGCCTTCCGTATAAATGATATGTGAACCGATTACGTTATATACTTGCTGTCGTGGGAATGGCGTTGGGGTTACATCCCGTAGAACTCACGGTACCAATCAATGAAGCGGTCGATACCGGTTTGGATACTGGTGGCGGGTTTGTAGCCAAAATCGCGCTGGAGGGCACTTACGTCGGCATAGGTTTCGGGAACGTCGCCGGGTTGGATGGGTAACAGGTTTTTCTCGGCTTGGAGTCCGAGCTTGTCTTCGATGGCCTGGATAAAGTCCATCAGTTCCACGGGGCTGTTGTTTCCGATGTTGTATAACTTATAGGGTGCCGATGAAATGCCCGGGTCAGGGTTATCGGCATCGAAAGAGGTTTCGGCGGCGGCTGGCTTCTGTGCTATACGGAAGATTCCTTCGACGATATCATCCACATACGTGAAGTCACGGCGCATTTTTCCGTGATTGAACACGTCGATGGGCCTTTTCTCCAACATGGCTTTGGCAAAGATAAACAATGCCATATCCGGACGGCCCCAAGGCCCGTAAACTGTGAAGAATCGTAAGCCTGTCGTCGGTAAATTAAATAGATGGCTGTATACGTGGGCCATCATCTCGTTGCTTTTTTTGGATGCGGCGTATAGACTGATGGGATGGTCGGTATGTTGTGATACGGAAAACGGGTTTGATTTATCCAATCCGTAAACAGACGAGGAACTGGCATATACCAAATGTTTGATTTGGTGATGGCGGCAGGCTTCCAATATATTGATAAATCCTTGGATATTACTGTCAATATAGGCCTGCGGATTGGTGAGGGAATAGCGTACTCCGGCTTGGGCGGCCAAGTTAACCACCACTTCTGGTTTGAACTCTTCGAATACGTTTTCCAAAGCGGTTTTGTCGCAGAGGTTTACTTTGTAGAATATGTGTCCCGGATATACGGTTGACTCATTACGGCCCACTTGGATGGATGTTTCATCAAATCCCAGGATTTGGAGGCGGCCATATTTTACGCGGGTATCATAATAATCGTTGATGATGTCGAGTCCGGCTACGGTATATCCCTCGTTTAAAAAACGTTTGGCCAAGTGGAATCCTATAAATCCGGCGGTTCCCGTAATGAGTATCTTTTTCATGTATGGCTGTTCCCTCTGTTTTGCTTTTCGGCCAAAAAGTCCGGAATTTACATCCGGTTACTAAATGCTTTGCGAAATCGCGGGCATTTCGTTTTCTTTGGGCAGAAAATTCCCGCAAATCTAATTGAACGGTTTTAAAATATGGTACATTTTTTTAAACTGATAAGGGTTCATCAATGGGTAAAGAACCTATTTATGCTGCTGCCCTTATTTTTTGCGGGCAAACTGTTCGACCACCAACTGATGCAAAATGTGCTGTTGGGCGTAATCTGCTTCTCGTTTTCTGCTTCGGCTGTATATATCCTAAACGATTATAAGGATATCGAAAGTGACCGCGGACATCCCTCCAAAAAGAACCGTCCGTTGGCTTCGGGAAAAATTTCTCCGGGCGTGGCGCTTCTCGGAGCCATTATTTTGTTGGCGATAGGGTTTACCGGTGCATGGTTTCTTTCACTTCGTTTCTTTGTTATCCTTGGCGCTTATTTGTTGATGAATGTGGCTTATACATTCAAACTGAAACATATCGCGGTGCTGGATACCACCATCATTGCCACGGGCTTTGTGCTTCGGGTGATGGCTGGTGGTGCGGTAACGGGAATTCCGATTTCGCAATGGATCGTGTTGATGACTTTCCTGCTGGCATTGCTGCTGGGCTTTGCCAAACGGAGGGATGATGTGTTGATTTATATGGAAAGCGGCCGCAAAATGCGAAAGTCCGTGGATGGCTACAACCTGGAATTCATTAACCTGAGTATGGTGATGATGGCTGGCGTGGTGATTGTGGCATATATGATGTATGTGCTTTCCGACGAGGTAGTGGACCGCTGGCAAACGAATAATTTATACCTGACGGCTTTCCCGGTGATTATGGGGGTATTGCGATACCTGCAACTGACCTTCGTAAAGGGGAAGACAGGGAATCCTACGAAGATTTTGTTGAAGGATTGGGTAATCCAAGTCGTGATCGCGAGTTGGGTGGCTCTATTTTACCTGATTATTTACATGAGGGAGCTGAAACTGGATATTGGGTTTTAGAAAGGTTTTTTCCCACAGACCTCAGAAAATGCTAAGTGCCATGAGTGCCTCAGTGGTTATTACTTCTAATACAATTTTGTGCCTGTTATTTCCAAAATAAGGTCGGAACCGAATAAGCCCGCCGGGGTTTGGTAACCGCTTATGCTTTCGGTGGATAATACTTTTTGTGCGATCAATAACGCCGTCTCGGACGTTAACCGATAACCTTCGGGTGTTTCTATTCTTACTTCGATGGATTTTCCGGAGGCATTTTCCGCCCTGCCCCAAACCAATGATTTGCCTTGTTGGTTTTGCTCGGGGGTAGGTCCTGTTATATTTTTGCGTACGTAATTATTGGCCAGTTTTTTCACCCATTTGGTTCTTAAGATGGGATTGAAAAGCCATTGCCACTGCATGAAACGGTAAGTACTTTTGGAAACGCCGGTATAGGTGGCAATGTTTGGAATTCCGGTGGTGGAGAATGCCGTGGAGATATCACCCCAAGGGATGCTCATGCAGAAACGCTTTTTGGAACCAAAATCGATTACCTTGGATAGATGACCCGTAGGCTTGGGTATGATTTTTCCGTTTTGCCTCACGGCACCCGATCCGCCCAAATTTTCAACCAACGTGAGTACCGTACCTTGGGAAATGCCGCCGCCGAGGCTGGTAAAGGCCAATTCCAAATGCGTGGCATCGGGTAATTGGTCGTGCAGGTATTTGGCGGCACAATCCGTGGGAACCACGTCAAAACCGACACCGGGAAGTATGACGATGCCTGCCTCCCGGGCTTTTGCGTCGTATAATTTCAACAATTCAAAGACCTCAATTTCGCCTGTTATATCCAAATAATGGGTACCTGAAATCAAACAGGCTTCCACCATTTGTTTGGCCGTTTTGCTGAACGGGCCGGCACAATTCAATACCAGTCTGATCCCTTTCAGATGCTTGGCCACTTCGTTTGCCCCATCCAAATTAAATATACGGAAACCAAAGCCATATTTTTCCGCCAATGGTTTGATGTTGGTTTCCGAGCGGCCGGCTAGTATAGGTTTCAGACCTTTGGAAAAGGCAAGTGCGGCAATGAGTTTACCGGTATATCCAGAGGCTCCGTAAATTAAGATGTCCATGCCTATGATTCATTGGTGGGTTTACGCCGATCATTCCAAATACGGTAAAAACCATACAGCGCGATGCCCACCCAAATAATATTGACTACCGTGGACGGATAGGCGCCTTTTGCGTAAGTATTGATGATGAGGAATATGCTTCCCACAATATTCAACGTTTGGAACGAAGTGGATTTGGCTGTGGTTTTACCCGACGAAATCATAAAATACGCGATGACTACGAGAAGTCCGCCGGCCCAGCCGATGATATCAATAAAAGTATCTGAAAGCATAGGGCGAAGATAAACCTTAGACGTGAGATATTATATATTGTGGAAACAATGTTTAATTTGCGGTAATAATTAGCGATCTGATGAAATTAAATATTCTGGCTCCTTTTTTATTCTGCATACTGATGGCGGCGAGTTGTGGCAATAAACCTACTACTACGGAAGCCCCCAGTTCCGTTTTTGAGTTCCCGAACGAAAATAGGACCGAGGATAATTTTCCGGCTTTTTGGACGGCTTTCAGGAATGCCGTATTAGAAAATAAGATGGCAGAAATTAAAAAACGCACAAAATTCCCGTTAAAAACAAAGGGAATTATGGATGAGGATACCGAAATAGATTACAACGAAAATGAATTTGACGAGATGTTCAAGCTATTCTTGGACATGCCGACGGGTTTGAATCCAGATAATTTTGATGAAACCCACCTGGAATATATTTCAAGGAATAAAGAAATCGTATTTGAGGAATTTAAAAATCCACGTATCACCAACCTCAAAGACATGGCTACGGTTGCATCATTCGTATTCTATAAAGACAAAGACGGTTGGAAAATAACGATGTTATATTTAGATGACGATATTTATACCAAAACCGGAAAGCGGGCCTTGAGTAATAAATAAGATGGAGTCGGACACATTTTATTTCTAAGGAGATAACGCTAACATCAGTTTGTTATATTTAATCCTTCCCAATAAGTGCCTAAGTGGTAATAAACTTATTCATCGTCATCATCCATAAATCCATCCATCTCACGTCGGTCTTTTTTGGTCGGACGACCGGTTCCGCGGTCCCTTCTGCCCTGCCCCATCACCAATTTTAGGCCTTCCAGTTTCAGTATTTCCGTTTCAGGGGTGATATCCGTACAATAAAGCTCCACTTCCTTCGCGCTTAACCGTGCTTTGGGAAATGCCAACACCTTATAGCTGCGGTGGATGGGACCTTTTTTCATCTCCACCACGTCGCCTATCTTCAACTCTTTGGCCGGTTTGATATTGTCTCCGCCCAACTTCACTTTCCCGCCCGAACAGGCGTCGGTTGCCTGGGTACGGGTTTTATATAATCTTACACACCAAAGCCATTTGTCGCTCCGCATATTCTCGTATTCTGTTTCGCAAATATACACGAGAGTTGTCTTTCGTACAAAGCCAATTTATGTCCCCAATTTTTTGTTTCTTATATTTGCAGAAATGTGCATTTCCGATCGTTTTCTAAAGAAAATGGCACGTAATAGTTTGGATTATGATAACGACTGACGAAAAGATAAGCTCGGCCCTGGCCATGGAATTGGAAGATGCGTATGGTGCGCATAATTATCATCCGTTGCCGGTGGTACTGGAGCGCGCCAAAGGCGTGGAGATGTGGGATTGTGAAGGAAAACGTTACCTCGATTTCCTGTCGGCCTACTCTGCCGTAAACCAAGGACATTGTCATCCGAAAATCATTTCCGCGTTGACGGAACAGGCCGGTAAGCTGACGCTTACATCACGTGCGTTCCACAACGATTTATTGGGACAATACGCCAAATTCGTATGCGAGTTTTTCGGTTTCGAAAGGATGCTACCGATGAACTCGGGCGTGGAAGCCTGTGAAACGGCGGTAAAATTGGCCCGTCGCTGGGGTTATGACGTTAAAGGCATCGAAAAAAATAAAGCCAAAATTATATTTGTCGAAGGTAATTTCTGGGGACGTTCCATCGCGGCTATCTCTGCCAGCACGGATCCATCCAGCTTTGAAGGGTTCGGCCCTTACTTGCCAGGTTTTGAATTGATTCCGTATAACGACATTCCCGCTTTGGAAAAAGCATTGGAAGACCCGAATGTGGCAGCTTTCATGTGTGAACCGATCCAAGGCGAAGCGGGCGTTATCATTCCCGATGACGGTTATTTGTCTACGGTAAGCAAATTATGCAAAGCGAAAAATGTACTGTTTATTGCGGATGAGGTACAAACCGGCATCGCACGTTCCGGAAAATTATTGGCTTGCGACCACGAAAACGTGAAACCGGACATTTTGGTATTGGGTAAAGCCTTGTCTGGCGGTGTGTATCCTGTATCCTGTGTGTTATCGTCCCACGAAGTGATTTTGACCATCCATCCGGGCGAACATGGTTCCACTTTCGGTGGAAATCCATTGGCCTGCGCCGTAGCCATTGCCGCCTTGAAAGTGGTGAAAGATGAAAACCTGGCAGAAAATGCCGAAAAAATGGGCACGTTGCTCCGCAAAAAATTGGTGGAAATCGAAAGTTCGCGTATCAACGCCGTTCGCGGGCGCGGTTTGCTGAACGCCATCGATATCCGCACCAAAAATGGCGTGACGGCTTTGGATATCTGCATGAAAATGAAAGAAAACGGTGTGTTGGCCAAGCCTACACACGATACCATCATCCGTTTGGCACCACCGCTCGTGATTACGGAGGCACAGGTGTTGGAAGCTGCCAGAATCATTGAGGAATCCATTCTTTTCTTTGACCGCGCATAACCGGCCATGCTAAGCCGCTACCTAAACCGTTGGGGCTTTCTGCCTATCCTGTTGCTTCTTTTTGTGGGGGCTCAGGTTCCATTCCTGGAAGCCGACCCGCATATCCAGATTTCCCTTTCCTCCCGCGATGCATTTACCGACGAAGGGCTGAATACATCTCAGGTCATTAACCGTGTAAACCACGGAAATTGGGTGGTAAACGAATGCGACAACCTAATCAAAACACCGCTTTTCAGTCTTTGGCTCTATCCGGTGTATGCCATTTTTGGCACATCCATATTGGCCGGGAGATTGTGGGTACTTTTCGGATGCATGGCCCTGTTATTTTTTGCTTCGAGAAAAAATAAGTTCTTGCCTTGGATTGCCGGAACCTTTGTATTGACAATACTTACACAGTACTACGCTTTCCAATACATACGGTTTACGATGGCCGAAATGACGGCCTGTTTCCTCGTGCTTACCGCATTATCCTATGCCGTCAGATACCAGGGAAATGACAGTCTGTGGGAATTGGTTTGGTCGGGGCTTTTTCTGTGGGCTGCCGTTTTCGTAAAAAATCAGTTCGGGTATGTATTGGCCTTTCTGCCCGTTTGGGCAATGATCATCCCTTTCGTAAATGGACGATTTTGGACCAGACAAACCATCATCTCGCTTTCCGTATCTATTCTTACGCTTATTTTAGGTGCCGCCGTTTATTATTTTGGATGGTATCTCCAAGTAAAAGAAACGTACGACTATGTAATGGCCGACCAAGCCGGGGGACGCTTTATTCCTTGGGAACAATTTTATGCGATGCGCCTGCAGGCAGAAGAATTCCTGTTTTCTTCGGAAGTATATTTCATCACCTGTTCGGGTGTTTTTTCGTTGTTTGCCCTGGCCATCAATTTCTTTACATCCAAAAACAGACCACTCCTCACCATCAGTCTGCTCTCATTGGTTTGGGCCGTGGCCGAGTTCCATAAGTTCGCCATGTGGTATGTGCCTTCGCGGTACCTTTCGCCGCTTTTGTTTGCCTGGGGAATTTTTATTTCCGTCCAGCTGGTGTGGGCCATCAAAAATGCGTTGGATTACCATTTTTTCAGCCGTGTGGTTGCCTTGGCAGCCCTGGTTTTATTCTTGGGTGTTTTTGCCAAAAACCTCATTGCGGTTAAACAAACCTACGATGAACGGCAATTTGTTATACACGAAACCAACCAAATGCTTTCGAAGGTGGCATTTGGGAACAGACCCGTAGCGGGGCCTTGGGCTCCCGCACTCGCACGCGAGACAGGTGCCCGGATAATTCCGGTTTGGTATGGATATTTTAACGACGACCAGCTCATGGAGAAGTTTAACCCCAAAATCATTGTTTCCGAGGCGGACGAAGGAGATTCGGGAGGTGCCTTCAGGAATAGGGGAATCGACTTGCAAAGCAGGGCCGATTCTTCAAAAAAAGTACAGGTCGGGCATTACGAAATCTTCATTTATTATTTGCCGTAGTACATTACATAATATTTTTTCATAGTTTTGGAATTCAGTTGTAAACACCTTTATAATTATGAATAAGCGAATCTTCCTCCTGCTTCCCCTCTTTTTGGCTTTCACCATGATGGGCTGTAACAAAGAAACCACTTACACCATCAAACTAAAAAACGTGACTGCACAAAACGTAAGGGTAAGGGTTGATTTCGATCCCACATTGGCCGCTCCCGGGCAAAATACGCTTAAGTTTGACAAAACAGTATATGCCGGTCAATACGTTGAGGTATATTACAATAAAGGACTTGGGATCGAACTGCCACTGATGAAAGAAAACGACACGCTCCTGCAATACGTAGTTCGTGTTTGGGATGAAGACAGTGTGCCTTCTTCGCGTAACTTCCGTTCCTTGAACAATTACGTCCAAAAGGGAGCCGGCGAGAAGAAAAAAGAATTTATCTACGAAGGCCAAATTTTCGATTTGGACTTTTTATAGTCAGAATTTTTCAAACACGCCCAAACCATACAGGGCAAAATCATATTGGACGGGATCCTTCGGATGTAACAATCTGAGCGATCCCGTCAGTTCTTCTACGGCACGCCTATCATCCTGCGTTCGGGTAAGCAAACCTAATTTACGGGCAGTCCTTCCAGAATGCACATCCAATGGGCACAATAATACTTCGGGTGAAATACTTGTCCAGCAGCCGAAATCCACCCCAGCTTTATCTTCACGGATCATCCAGCGCAAAAACATGTTTAACCTTTTGGCGGCCGAACCGGAATCCGGATTTGAGACATGTTTTTGGGTACGCCGTAAATGGTCTTCCGCAAAAAATATGTTACGAAAATGAACGATGGCGTCAAACATATTCCCGTTGGGCATGCCTTCGGAAAATACCGCTTCCATATCTGGATAGTCGGTGTATATTTTTCTAAGCGCCGAAATAAAATACAGGGCATCATCACCGTTGAACGTTCGGTGTACAAAGCTGGAGAATGGTTTCAAATCCTTATCCGTGTGATTCATCAAAAAATCATACGGCGCATAATCCATCCAAGCCATTAATTTTTGGCCATTGTTTAGGATGGTTTTTCGTTGTCCCCAAGCAATGGAAGCCACCAAAAATCCGGCAATTTCCCGATTTTTTTTGTCCGTAAATAAATGGGGAATAGAAATAGGGTCCGTCTCGATAAACGAAGGTTTGTTATATTTTTTGACGTATTTATCTAAAAATACTTTTATATCTTCTGCCATCCCTAATAATTAACGGAAGCAAAGTTCGTTGTTTTCACCCGAATATGCATCTACGCTTTTTGCGGTTTTCTGATATTGGGAAGAAAGGCGGTGATGATGCCCATCAAAGGTAGAAATGCGCAAACCTTGAATACATATTGGATACCGGTATGGTCTGCCACGTATCCCAATACGGCCGAGCCTAAACCGCCCATACCAAAAGCAAACCCAAAAAACAAGCCCGATACCATGCCTACTTTGCCGGGTAATAGTTCCTGTGCATATACGAGGATGGCCGAAAAGGCCGATGACAAGATAAAACCGATGATGACGACCAAAACACCTGTCCAGAATAAACTGGCGTATGGCAACATCAACGCAAAGGGTGCCGTACCCAAAATAGAAAACCAGATGATGTATTTCCGGCCAAAGCGATCGCCCAAGGGTCCACCGAGCAATGTACCCGCCGCTACGGCGGCCATATAGGTAAATAAGTATAACTGTGAATCCTGGACACTCAAATTAAATTTATCGATTAAAAAGAAAGTGAAATAGCTAGACAAGCCGGCCGAATAAAAGTATTTGGAGAAAATAAGCACCAACAAAATACTGATGGAAAAGATGACCTTTTTTCTAGGCAATAAAGGTTGGATTTCATCATGCACGATTTTTCCGGCAGCACGTAAGTTCAAATGGTTTCTATACCAGCTTCCGATTTTTAATAACACGATGATGGCCAGTACCGAAGCGGCGGTAAAAAGTAAAATATATGTTTGGCCGTAAACCACTACAATCAATGCTACCAACAAAGGCCCCACGGCACTTCCCACATTTCCGCCCAATTGGAAAATAGATTGGGCCAAACCGCGTTTACCGCCCGAAGCCAAATAGGCTACGCGGGAAGCTTCGGGGTGAAAAATGGAGGATCCTATTCCCACCAAACCCACGGAAAGCAGGATACCATAAAAATTGGATGAGAAAGTCAAGAAAATTAAACCCGTCAACGTGAAAACCATGCCACCGGCCAGCGAAAAAGGCCTGGGCTTTTTATCTGTCTGGAACCCGATGAACGGTTGTAAAAGCGAGGCCGTAATCTGGAAGGTAAACGTAATTAACCCGATTTGGGTAAAAGTGAGGCGATAACTTTCCTTTAATAATGGATATATGGAAGGTATCACAGCTTGCTGCAAATCATTCAGCAGGTGTGCAAAACAAATGGCAAATAAAATGGGATAGGCGGTTTTTTGTGCGGCATTTGAAATGTTCGCGGTTGACTTTTTTTCCATGCTACCATTGAGCAAAAATTTATTGGATGGGCTCAACGGCGCAAATTTCAATTTAATTTCTATTGACCCGGCTGATTTTTGTCATTGTTTACCCACAATCTATCTTGAAACTAAAATTTTAGGCATTGTTCCTTTTTATCTACAAACGGCATCAACAACGAATAGCGCTTTTTCTATATTTGTCTCCTTAATTAATCTACATCTTTATGCAAGCACCTACTTTAAAAGAAAAAGTAAGATATTATTTTGAAAACACGATGTCGTCCGGACCTGGCGGCGTCATCAAATGGTTGGCTATCGCCTCCTTGGTTATGGTGCTTATTTTGGGTGCTGCCATCATGATATTCAATATCAGCGCCGATCCGGAAAGCAATGAAAGCCTGGGCTTTTTTGAAGGTGCCTGGCAAAGTTTGATGGCTACGTTAGATTCGGGTACCATGGGCGGCGACGAAGGCAATGCCTTCCGCGCGGTTCGCTTTATAGCCACGCTGGGCGGTATCTTTTTGATTTCCATCTTAATCGGTACCATTTCGTCGGGTATTGACGAAAAAATAGACGAACTGAAAAAAGGCCGTTCACGTGTATTGGAAAGTAACCATACATTAATCTTGGGTTGGTCCGAAAAAGTATTTTCGATCGTTTCAGAAATCATCGAGGCCAACGACAACCAAAAAAAACCGAGTATCGTGATTTTGGCCAACCGCGACAAGGTGGAAATGGAAGACGAGATTCGCGGAAAAATTGAAAATTTTAAAAATACCAAACTCATCATCAGAAGCGGAAGTCCTTTGGAGTTGTCGGATATAGCCGTGGTAAACCCGAATGAGGCCCGCTCTATCATCGTGCTTTCACCGGATGAGGGCAATGCCGATACGCATGTCATTAAATCGGTGTTGGCCTTGACCAACGGCAGAAGCCGTAAACAGGAAAAATTCAATATCGTAGCGGAAATCAAGGATCCCAAAAATATGGAAGCCGCCAACTTGGTGGGCAACGACGAAACGGTATTCGTTTTATCGCAGGATTTAATTTCGCGCGTTACCGCACAAACCTGCCGTCAGTCTGGATTGAGCGTAGTGTATAGCGAATTGTTGCAGTTTGAGGGGGATGAAATTTATTTCCAACACGAGCCTAAACTGGAAGGCAAAACATATAAAGATGCATTGTTTTCTTACGAAAACTCTTCCGTGATGGGGATTTTCACGAAAAATGAGGAAGCATTGATCAATCCGCCTATGGATACCGTATTTGGACCCGGTGATAGCGTTATTGCCATTTCTGAAGATGATGATACGATTAAGTTAAGCGGCAAGTCCGATTTCAATATCAAATCCGACCTATTCAACAGAGCCCAAGACAGTGAAACCACCGTAGAAAAAACATTGATTTTGGGTTGGAATATCAAGGGTGTCGGAATCATTACTGAGCTGGATAATTATGTATCAGCAGGATCCGAAGTATTGGTGATGGCTGATTCTGAAATTGAGGATGAAATTTCATCATTGCAACAAACGTTGGAGAAACAAAAAATCGTCTACCAAAAAGGTGATATTATTGACCGTGCCACGTTGGATAACCTGCATCCCGAGAAATTCGACCACATCATTGTATTGAGCTATACCGACATCGATTTACAGGAAAGCGATGCCAAAACATTGATTTGCCTACTCCACTTACGCAACATCAGCGAAAAATATAATAAGGACTTCAGCATCGTTTCGGAAATGTTGGACATCAGAAACCGCGAATTGGGTGTAGTGGCCAAGGCCGATGACTTTATTGTAGGTGATAACATGGTGAGTATGATGTTGAGCCAATTGAGCGAAAATTCTGAATTGAAAAAGGTATATGACATCTTATTTGAAGCGGATGGGTCCGAGATTTATCTGAAGCCGGTAAGCGGCTATGTTAAAACCGGTCAACCGGTGAGTTTCTACACCATTCTGGAAAGCGCCGCACAAATTAACCACACGGCTGTGGGTTACCGTATTTCATCGCAGGCTACCCAAGCCGAGCATAATTTTGGGGTAAGGATCAATCCAGCCAAATCTGAATTGGTGACGTTTAGCCCCGAAGATTTAATTATTGTTCTGGCTGAAGATTAATCTGTTATATTCATTGTATATAAAAAAAGCAACCCAAGGGTTGCTTTTTTTATGCCATAAAATACTTTACTTACATGTTATATAATTTTAAATACGACCGTTAATTGTAGCGAGATAGCGATTGCCAAACAAACTAACCAACCCAACCACCATCGGATAGAAACAAAGGAAATGCGGACAGCCCTAAAATATAACACAATCATAACCCATACAGAAGCAACTAATGAACCCAGAAAAAAATTGGCACTGTCAGCAATATTTGATACATTCAATAAAATATAAGGCAAAAGAATACAAGAGCCGATAAAGCATACAAATCCTATATTTTTCAGGAATACCCATTTCTTTTCTCTTAAAAACACAAGTGCCAATAAAATTTGGATTCCCCATTTGCCCCCGGCTACGGCGGTAGATAGAATCATCTGTTCTTGGCTTATATACAATGGAGAGACAGCCACAAATCCCCAAGTAAGTACGGTAGACAATGCAAAATATATAACAGACAATACCTGGTCTTTATATGAGGAATCCATGGAATGAAAATTAGGTTTAATCCTCCTTTAAGGGCATCTCCGTCATCATGATTTTATCGATGCGGAGGTTATCCATATCCACGATTTCAAACTCAAAGCGGTCATGGACTATTTTATCTCCCGCCACCGGCATGGCTTTCAAATGATCCAAAAAGAAGCCTGATACGGTGGTGTATTGCGAAATATTGTCTTCCACTATTTCTTGCTGGAAATATTGGTTCAGCTCATAAATGCTGGTTTTACCATCCAATAGATAGGTACCGTCCGAGCGCTTGATGATATTCAGTTCGTCGGTTTCGTCTTCGTCGGGCAAATCACCCACGATGGCTTCAATCAAATCGTGCAGCGTGATGATTCCTTTGACGCCACCGAACTCATCTACGACGATACCGATGTATTGCTTACTTACCTTAAACAGGTTCAGTACCTTAAACGCCGGTGTACTTTCCGTAACAAAAATGGGGGCATGGAGAATATCTTCCAAAACAAAATCCTCCCGCCCGAAGTTTTCCAAAAACTCCTTGATGGTGATGACGCCTTTGATGTTGTCAATATTTCCCTCGCTCACCACGAATTTGGAGTGCACGCTCTCCTTCAGCTGATCAAAAATTAATTCTTTCTGCTGCTTGCTGTTGATCCATTCCACATCCGAACTGTGCGTCATCAAGGATTTGGCATTTTGGTCGGTAAAGAAGAACAAATTTTCGTGTACCTGGCTTTCTTCGGTTTCCAATACGCCTTGTTTACCTGCGGTTTTGAGCATGAAGCGGAGCTCCTCCTCACTCACGCGGTCACTTTCATTTTCCTTGATGCCGAATATTTTTACGATGATATTGGTGGAGAATGAAAGCAGTTTTACGAATGGATAAGTGGCCAACGTAAAATACCGGATAATGGGTGCACAAACCATGGCGATCGGCTCTGCGTTGTTCATGGCAATGGTTTTGGGTACCAATTCGCCAATGACGATGGTGAAATAGGTAATTCCTCCGATCACGATCACCAACGAAACGTTGTGCGTGTATGAACCCAAGAACGTCAATTTAGACATATATACTTCTAAATCATCCGTCAAAGCAGCGCCTCCATAAGCACCGGAGATAATACCGATCAACGTAATCCCCACTTGCACGGATGACAGGAAATTTTCCGGATTTTCAAGGAGTTTCAGAATCGTTTTTGCGCGGCTGCTGCCCTGTGCGGCCAAGTGTTCTATCCGGTTTTTCTTTACAGATACCAAGGCGATTTCAGAAAGTGCAAAAAAACCGTTTAGCAGGGTTAAGATAAATATGATGAGAATTTCCATGGAGGCTTAAACCAAATTTGATTTGACTGATAAATTTTCGAAGGGATGATTCTTTCCTGTGGGTATGTATCTATTTTCCGGTTCCAAATTCAGCGAATGACTTCTACAAATATACATTTAGTAGGGTGCGCTCGCATTAAATTAAAAAAAATAGCCGCCCTATCAATGAGGACGGCTATTCTTAAGTTATTTTCTTTACAGGCTATTGTTCGCCCGTTACGACGATGTTATCCACTTCCCACGTAGTAGTTTGGCCCGTGCCACCTACGTAAGCCCAGCCCAAATAAACGTTTCCGCCGTATGCGCTGATATCAACCAATCCAGAGCTTGCGAATGAAGGATATTGGTTTCCTGGTGATGAAGGCAACGTATTATAGGACAATTCTGTCCATGTGGCTGTTCCTGGGTTTGCACCTGGTACATAGTTAGATGAAATATACAGTTTAACTACCGCGCCATTGTCAAAACCACCGGTTCCACGGAATTCCAATTTTTCATCGGTCGTGTTATCCAAGTTGATGGCCGGTGTAATCATCCAAGTTTTTACTACGGCGTTTCCGCTATTGAATGCGCTACACTGGGCCCAAGGATTGCTCCCGTTTACGCCGGCTTTTCCACCAACCCAAGTTACGGTTCCCGTTTCGGCCAATATAGACCAACCTGGCAAGTTCAATGGAGCCGTTACGGGCTGCGCCGTACAACCATTACAAGCTTGGCCGTTAAACTTCTCTTCAAAGATGGTAACAGAACCTCCGATAGGGCCAAGGCCTCCATCGTCGCAACGTACTTCGGTAAATTGGACATCGTCCACGTTACGGATAAATAGCTGTTTCGTATTTCCGAAAACGCTGAAGATGGCGTAGAAAGTACCTTTTCCGATAGGCATAGTTTCGTTGGCGAAAGTAGCAAATCCACTGTTTCTCACGATGATGCTATCCATAACGCCGCAAGTTGAGTTGAATTGTTTCAACACGGCATTCTTGGATAATTGTAATGTTCCGTCGGCATAAGTATACCCGGCAGAAGCTGGTGAAAACTGAACATTTTCCAACTTAATCAAACGGTTTTGCATCGTATAGCTATTGGCCGGAATCACATTTAACTCGCTGATGGTTACCGGAACGGCAGTAACCGGCTGGTTCAACATTCCTTTTACCAAATGTTTAGCAATCAACGTAGATGGAAGCGGGTCAACTTCGGTAGTGGAACCTGCGGTAGCCGCGCCACCCAGTTGTACCAATCCGTTGTAGGAACCCAAATATAACCCGCCACATTTGATGTAAACCTTGCGGCCGATCATATAGCTATTGGATAAACCGCTTTGGTCCAAACGGATCGCGATACCGCTCGTTTCGTCTTGGATGATGAGTGTTTTGTAGAAGTTACCCGATTTATCGTCGGCAGCCACCACACCCGCAATGATCATGGATGAATCCTGGATCAGGTATCTTGAGCCTGTGTAGGTATTTTTCAACGCGTCGATGGTGATCGTAGCCGTCAAGCCCGGATCGTAGCCATCCACAGGCGGCTCATCGAATTTGTTTTTGATACAAGAAGTAAAGGATGTTACCGCAATCGCAATGATGACGGCCCATTTGCTATGTTTCATATTCAGAAATTGCATTGTTATAATATTAATGTGTGTGATAAGGATTACATTCTAAACGCTACGTTGAAGAAAGCGTTTACACCGAAATTATAAAAATATTTGGACGGAAACTTGTTCGGGTTCCTCTCGTCAAAGTCGAATCGAAGCTGCTCGAAACCAGACGTCCTGAACTTGGTGTTGTTCGTGAGGTTGTTCACGCTTAACGAGAAGTTTAACGACATCGGGCGCTTGATGGTTTTGAAGGTTTTTTCCAATTTCCAGGCATATCCCGCAAAGAAATCCATGGTAAATTGCCCCGGAAGTCTCTCTTGGTCGATGGTTTGGTGATATTGTCCTTCCGGACCTGTGGTAGGGTCCATACCTTCTACCGCAGCGGTTGTGCGGCGCATTGGGTTTACGTCAACAAAAATCCAATCAAACCAGTTGAAATTCAAACGCGCAAACCAAGCCTGCGGCGAGTTATAAGACAATCCGATGGTATTGGCCCACTGCGGGCCGGACGCCACGTAGTAATTTTTCAGGTAAACGTCCTGGTCTTCCAACAATACCGCGGCACTGTTATCCTGTGTCAATGTCAATACCGGACGGTCCACATATTGTGATTTACCGATTCCCATAACGGCATTCATGGCAAAACCTTTGTAAATTTTGCCCTCTACGCCAAACTCGCCGCCGTAATGGCGACGATCCAAATTGCTGAGGGCCATGTTTACGAATGCGTTAAAATCGTCGTGGAAAAAGCTTTTGGTCTCGATACCGTCCAAGAACAAAGTATAGTAACCCGTTGCTTTTACACGTACGCGTGGAGAGTTCCAGATATAACCGGCCTCACCGGAAGCAATTTTTTCCGAAGTCAGATTATCGTTGATCGAGTTACGCGTTCTTGGAGACAAGAATACGTTGTTTACGTAAGGCGCACGGGTACTGAATCCACCGTTGGCATATACATAGTGGCGACCGTTGATTTTGTATGTAATACCGGCTTTTACGCCTGGGTTGATGAACAACATTTTCTCAGAATCTCCCAAGGAATTATCCGGAAAAAGACCCACGCGGGTAAGACCCGTTCTCCAATATGAACTAACGGAAAGACGACCGGCAACAAAGAAATCAACCTTTTTGAAGTTGAAGCTGGCCTGTGCCCAAGCTTGTGCCTTGTGTTGCGTAAAACGGTACATGGTTCCGTATTTATCGCCTTCTTTCACGATACGGTTCGGATTATCCAAGTCGTTTTGCAATAAGTTGGAATCCAGCGGCAAACCGATTTGTGCGAAGCGATTCAAATCCACATAATAATCACCGCCCAACAAATCACCCACACGGTTAAAATTATCGGTGATCTGCATTTGGTAAATCAAACCGCCAGTTAAGGAGATGTGATCGGTAAACGCATGGTTATAAGTCGTGTTCAAGGCAAATTCCTTAATGGCCTGTACGCGCTCTCCCAAGATATAGTTGGAACGGTTTCCGACCAATGAATCGCCTGTTCCGTTGATGTTGTAAACCGTTTCAAGGTTATTTCTGTTGGCGGAATACATATTATCCCAATTCAACTGGATCAAGTTAGGATCGTTGCTGATGGCTTCGCGAACCGATTCCGCCAAACCTGAATCGGCCTGGAAGCTAGGTAAGTTCCTGTAATAATCCGGTGCCGGGTTTTGCCCGTAGAACCAATCGATGGCAGAATTCGATGTTTCTCCAAATTGGAACGAAGCTGTTGAATTCAATGATGATTTCGTATTGATTTTAAACTCGTGGTTCAACATAAATACCGGCTGGAAACTTTCGAATACACGAGAGTTACGCTTTTTACCGTTTTGGTAACCCCAGTTCGGGTTATAGAAAGGATTATCGGCCAAATCATATAATTCCTGGATGGCAGGTGCCATTTTTCCACGGCGAGTAGGTGTTCCGAAGGTGGAGAAGCTGAGGATATGTTTTCCCATTTTTTTGGAAACGCCCAAATAGTATGCTTTGCTGTCGTAGAAAGTCCCCGGTACATACCCTTCGCCGGCGGCACGCCAAGAGAAGGATGCCGAAACTGCCCATCCGTTTTTCAATACGCCGGTAGAATAAGTGGCCATCAAACGGTGCGTGTACGAGCGGTTTCCCACAGCGTAAGAAAGGCTCAACTGTTTACGTTGGCGGGCCGCGATGATATCCATATTGGTGGCACCGCCGATTTCGCCGAACGAGAATGTATTCAACTCCAATCCGTAAGAATTATCGCGGAAGCGGAACACGTCGTTCAACCCGCCCCAGCGGCTCCAGTAAACCTCCCCGTTTTCGAGGTTGTTCATCGGTACACCGTTGATGAGTACGCCATAATTATCCGGATCGTAACCGCGTGTACGGAAACGGGCCTGCCCAAAGTTGAACGAAGCCGTACTTACGTACACATCGCGCGAAGCGGAAAGGATACCCGAAATATTATTGTCGCCAGAACTGGCGCCGGCACCTTCATCGTCTCCTGCCGTGATGGTAGGAGCCAAATCGTCGGAATTGGAAACGCCGGGCAGGCCGTCCTTTTTAGGGGAAAGCGTGTTTAGGTCAACATTTTCACCTTTGGTCACAATCTCGAACGAAAACTTTTGGTATCCGTTGGCCAATACTTCCAGCGTATAGGTTCCGGCTGGGATATCCGTCAGGATAAACACACCGTCAGGGCCTGTTGCCGTTTCATAATCACCTGGAGATAAACTCACGAGAGCATATTGGATAGGCTTATCCAAGCCGTCTTCCATTACTGTTCCCTTAATCTGGGCGGTTTGTGCCCATGTTCCGCTGATGCCCGTGAGTAACAGGGACAGCAGTAGGAAACCCTTTATAATTCGCATGAAATAAATTTTAGCGCGGCAAAAGTACAGCCATTTTCATCACCGTCAAAGTTTGGGGCGAAATAGTTCGCTATGTTAACGCCTACTTAATAATAAGGACAAGTGGGGATTGACTTCCGCAAAAAAAGGCCAATGGGGGAAAACCCTCAAAAAGTGAAACTGAACATGGATAAGACAGAATAGACATTGCACGTTTAGGCAGATTATAATACTACCAAACGGGTGATGAAAAAATGTATGCGCAACATACAACCTAATAAGTTGACATAATCGACCCCTCTAACTTTTAACCCTAACTTAATCAGTCCATTTTTTTGTGACGCACATTTATCGTTACCTTTGCGGCAGATTGCATTTATGAACTTTCCTTTACGTCGTTTTTTGTTGGTGGTGATGTTGTCGCCACTCTTCACAATCAGTTTACAGGCCCAAGAAAAGCAGTACCAAGTGGTGGCTACGGCATTCTATAACTTAGAAAACCTTTATGACACCATCAACGATCCCAACAAGAATGATGAAGAGTTCTTACCGGGTGGCGCAAAAAACTACTCCGGAAAAATATTTTTGGAAAAACTGGATCGCCTTGCTGAGGTGATTTCCAAACTGGGAATAGAAAAAACGCCTGACGGTCCGGCCATTTTGGGCGTGAGCGAGATCGAGAACCGGTCCGTTTTACAGGCTTTGGTAAAACACCCACTGATCGCTTCCCGCGGATACCGCATCTGCCACCACGATTCGCCCGATTTACGCGGTGTGGATGTGGCCATGTTGTATAATCCCAAATATTTTGTCCCCATCAAGACACATTCGTTAAATGTACCGTTGGTTTCAGAATCGGGCAACCCGATCAGAACGCGTGACATTTTGTGGGTGGAAGGTTACCTCATGGGCGAAAAAATACACGTATTCGTAAACCACTGGCCTTCGCGCCGTGGTGGCGAGGAACGAAGCTCGCCGTTACGCCAGAAGGCCGCTTCGGTAGCCAAAGCGGTGATAGACAGCATCCAAAAAATAGATCCTACGACCAAGGCCTTTCTCATGGGCGACTTAAACGACGACCCGATGAGCCCAAGCATAAAAAAGGTATTGAATGCCACCGGCGATGTGACTAAATTGACCGAAGGCCGTATGTACAATCCTTTCGAACCTTTTTACAAAAAAGGAATCGGCAGTTTGGCTTGGCAGGATTCATGGAACCTGTTCGACCAAATCATCTTTACCCCGTCTTGGATTAAGACCAACACCACCAACGGTTGGTTCTTTTCAAGTGCCGAAGTATTTAACCGTACCTTTCTTACCCAAAAAACAGGAAACTTTAAGGGTTACCCATTGCGTACTTATGTAGGTAATGAGTACCAAAGCGGCTATAGCGACCACTTTCCTGTGGTAGTATATTTATACAGAGAAAAAAAATAAGCATGAGGAGTTTGATTTTTACCATCGGTTTGGCCTTTTGTGGTCTTTGGGCTACTGGGCAGGAACCGGGTGCTCAACCTACCAACATGAGCTTTTACAATGTAAAACCTTACGGGTTTAGCCTGTCATTTACCCCGGCATCAGCAGGTGGTTATCTGGTCGTCAGGTCAGAATCCCCCATCACATTTACACCCCAAGATGGCGTTGAATACCAAAAAGGGCAAGGTGTGGCAGCAGATGTAAAAGTATTTGCCATGTCTGGCTCATCATCAGTAAACGTAAAAGAGGTATTGGGTGGAAACCGATATTATTTTGCCGTGTATTCGTACAATGGCACCGGTTCTTCCATCAATTACAGAAACAACAATCCACTGACGGGTTTTATAGACGTTCCTGCCGGCGGCCCGGCCAACTATTACAATTCCATCCAAGGCGGTTCACCCACTTTTTTGGCCGATCTGAAACAACGTTTGAATACAGGCCGCGTTTTTCAATCATATACTCCGGGCTACATCAATAATTTGATGAACAATTTTTACATCCGCGATACCGTGGGAGGAAAGCAGGTAAGCATTTGCCAATACACAGGTCAAGTTTTTATCAGTGACCCGCCTTATGTTTGGTGGGGAAACACCAACGGAGACGGCCAGTTTACCCGCGAACACGCCATCCCAAAAAGCTGGATGCATACCGGCGGAAACACCAATAACCAAGATGGCGCCGACTATCACAACCTATTTCCGGTAAGCCAGGAAAAGGCCAACGAAAAACGCAGCAACTACCCATACGGCATTGTGCAGAACGTAACTTACCAATACTTGCAAGGCAAATTAGGCACCAACAACCAAGGCATTACCGTATATGAGCCAAGGGCTGATATAAAAGGAGATGTGGCACGCGCCCATTTTTATATGATGACCTGCTATAACGGCAACGGAGGCGTTTGGGGTTATCAGAATATGCCCACTTACGCTGTGCAACAAAGCCAAGTATTGATTAAAACTTGGCATGAGCAAGACCCACCGGACGATTTCGAACGTACGAGACAAGAATATATCTACAGTGTACAAAACAACCGTAACCCATTCATCGATTACCCGGAATTGGCCGATTGTATCAATTTTGATCACATGACTTTGTATCCAGGTTGTGCCATCACCATGTCTACCCAAGAAAATGAATTGGCTTCATCGCATATTTCTGTATTTCCCAACCCGGTATCTGGGGATGGTCTTTTAAATATCCAGGGCGACGAATCGAATCCTATACAGCAAGTAACTATTTTTGACATTAACGGACGCAAGGTATATCAGCAATCGGGAAATAATAATGTAAGCTTAACCATTCCAGCGTCAGAATTTGTGGGTGGATTTTATTTTATCCATGTACTTTTGCCAAACGGAAACTCATCATCACATAAAATAGTCATAAACCATTAATTAGCATAAACATGAAAAAGAGAGTTTTACTTTTATCTTGTGTAATAGCCAGCGCACTCTCAGCGGGCGCACAAGTTTCCCTTACGGGAGCCAATCCTACTTATTCGCAGGATTTTAATACATTGGCTACTTCTGGAACCACCAATGCCTTAGCCATTACGAGTTGGGGATTAAACGAAACCGGAAGTGGTGCTAACCAGCAATACCGTGCCGGCGATGGATCAACCAATAATGGGGATACATATAGCTTTGGAACAGGAACAAACACGGATAGATCATTGGGAGGCGTAGCTTCTGCAGCCGTACAGACTTCTTTTGGAGTATCTTTCTTGAACAATACGGGAAATACCGTAACGGCAGCCCAAATTAGTTTTAAAGGCGAGCAATGGCGCAGAGGTATTACAACAGCTGGTGCCAAAGATACATTACGTTTTGCCTACAGCACCAATGCTACATCGTTATCTGACGCAGCAGCCACATGGACTTCGGTTGCCCAATTAACGTTTACTTCCATCAATACAGATGCCGCTCCTTCTACGGGTACTGCATTAAATGGAAATACCGTAAGTGCCAACTTAAGCTCATCCATTACGTTAAATATTCCATCGGGAGGAAGACTATGGCTGCGTTGGGTCGATCCTAACGTAATAAGTAGTGATGACGCATTGGCTATTGATGATTTTGCCTCTTCGTTTACAACTACTACCGGTGGTATTCCTGACACTTTAGTGCGTTTTGCTCCAAGTTCTGCTACCATAGGTGAAAACGGCGGTTCACAAAACTTGGCTTTAACCTACTCGCCAACTTCACCCACTTCTGCATTTACTGCACAAGTTGTATTAAAATCCGGCAACGCGGCAGGGATAGGAAACTACACTACACAAACGGCTTCATTTGCCGCTAATACAAACACTGCCACAATTCCTGTTACTATTACTGACAATTCATTAGTTGATGGTAACAAAACATTCGTGTTTGCTATCCGTAACCCATCAGGAGCTATGTTAGTAGGCTCTGACTCATTATTTACACTAACCGTAACCGATGATGATGCACCGGTTGTTGGTCCTACGGTTTATACTATCGCACAAGTTCGTGGTGCCAATGCTAACGGCGGCCCAGATTCATTAAATGTTACTTGCGAATTGCGTGGAACGGTTTATGGAGTTAACGTGCGTCCGGGTGGATTAGAATTTACCATCAACGATGGTACTGCGGGTATCAGCGTTTATGCTCCAGTGGGTGCATCCACGTATGGTTACACTGTGAACGAAGGCGACAGCATCCGTGTTTGGGGTGATGTAGTTAATTACCGTGGTTTGGCCCAGATCGCATTTTTGGATACCATCATCTCAGCCGGCTCGGGTAATTTGAAAACCCCACAAATTGTACCTAATTTAGGAGAAGATACCGAAAGCAAATTGATCCGTATTAACGGTTGTTCTATTTCTGGCGCACCAGTAACATCTGCAGGTGGTACCAACTATCCTTGTAATTGCAACGGCGAAACTGTTACATTACGCATACACAACAACACCACTGCCAATGGTTTCGTTCCATCAGGTTTGTTTGACGTAATCGGAATCGGTGGACACTTCTCTGCTTCAACATCTGCCCCATTCGTAGGTGGTTACCAAATCATCCCACGCAAATTGGAAGATATCATTGCCGCCAATTCAATTTCTGAAAACGAAGCATCATCCAAACTCTCCGTATTCCCGAATCCAACGCAAGGTCGTTTCTTCGTGAACTTCGAAAGCGCTTCGACTGACGTAGCTAACATCTCTTTAAAAGATTTGACCGGCCGTACCATCTCCGTGAAAAACGTGAACATGGTAAGCGGTAACAACCAAATCGAAATCAATGAAAACCTTTCTTCCGGTATTTACTTCGTATCCATCCAAATGGGTGCGGTAAAAGCCGTAAAAAGAATTGTGGTTAGATAAGAACTAAGATTCTTGGGCCCAGAGCCAAGATTTTTTATATTTCTTTTAATGGAAAGCCTCGCATGTTGCGGGGCTTTCTACTTTTACGCCATGCAATTCCTATTCAGAATTATTCCTTTTACGCGCGAAGAGATAAAATCCATTCCGTGGAAACCTGTGTTGGTTACCATCATCGCCTCGCTATGTTTGATCGGTACGCGCTTTTTTGTGGGTTCGCACCATTTTGAGGACTGGGGACATATTCTTGGTGATTCATTGTATGCGAAGATTGATTTCCTTCTCAACCAACATCCTGACCAGCAATTGTGGCAATTGGTGTATTGGGTTTCGTCGCTGTTCGTTTTTTACGTGGTTATTCCAGTATTTGCCATCAAAGTACTCTTCCGCGAAAATTTGAAGGATTACGGATTGAAGATCAAAGGCATGTTTTACGGTTGGAAATCTTACGTGTTGATGGCTTCGTTTATCCTCCCGGTGGTTTTTCTTATTTCATTTTCGCCCGAGTTTACCAATACCTATCCATTCTACCGCTTTCGCGATGCGGATAAGGTCTTTCCGCAATTCTTCATTTGGGAATGTTTTTATATCCTCCAATTTTTTGCGTTGGAATTCTTCTTCCGTGGATTTATGGTCTTGGGATTGAAACCGCACCTCAAAGGTTATTCCATTCTGGTGATGACGATTCCTTACTGCATGATCCATTTCAGCAAACCACTTCCAGAATGCATCGGTTCCATCTTTGCGGGTTTGATTTTGGGCGCCATGAGTTACAGGACAGGCTCCGTTTGGCTGGGCGCGGCACTACACGTGGCCGTGGCCTTGTCCATGGATTTATTGAGCCTTTGGCATAGGGGATTATTATTTTAAATCTCCCAAGCTGCTGCTACCTCCTGAATTTATTCTTCTGGTCCGGTCTTTTGAAAGGCTTTGGTTTCCACTTGTCGATACGAGAAGCTTCCTCTGTCTTGATGGAACTTTCGGACAACCGATAAATTTCTTTCAATTCCGCTTCCGTCAAATTACGCCATGTGCCCATCGGCAATTCGCGTAACGTAATGTTCATGATGCGGATGCGCTGTAATGTTTCCACCTCATAACCCAAATATTCGCACATGCGGCGTATTTGACGGTTCAAACCTTGTGTGAGGATAATCCGGAAAACGTTTTCCTCTTCCTTCATCACCTTACATTTTTGCGTAACGGTATCCAAAATGGGTACGCCGTTGCGCATAGCCTGTAAAAATTCTTGGGTGATGGGCTTGTCCACCGATACGATGTATTCTTTTTCGTGGTTATTTCCCGCACGCAAAATCTTGTTGACGATGTTGCCGTCGTTGGTGAGAAAAATTAACCCTGCGGAAGGTTTGTCCAAACGTCCGATAGGGAAAATACGGTTCGGATGGTTGATAAAATCGATGATGTTGTCCCTGATTTCCAAATCCGTGGTACAGGTAATTCCCACCGGTTTGTTGAATGCGATGAACACAAATTCTTCACGTTCTTTCAGCGGTTGCCCATTTACCAATACCTCTTCTTTTCCGCTTACGCGATTACCCAGTGTGGCCACGATTCCGTCAATGGTCACTTTTCCGGTACGGATGAGTTCATCCGCCGCGCGACGAGAGCAAAAACCCGTATCGCTGATCCACTTATTGAGATTGATTGTTGTTTCTTGCTGTTCGGACATAAGCGCAAAGTTAGGCATTCAGAGTTTTCAATGCCTCAATTCCTTCCTTTTGTCCCAAAGCGGCCGATTCTTCAAAATGTTCGATGGCTTTATCCTTATCACCGTTTGCCAAATAAAATTTGCCCCAAGAATAACTCATGAATTGCACGGAAGGATCGATGGCGTTGGCTTCGGATAAAAATACTTCCGCTTGACCCAAACTTTTCGTCTCCAAATAATACATTCCCAACGACCTTAGGGTCCATTGGTTTTGCGGATTCATCTGATAGGCCGAATCCAGGTCGATCAGGGCCTGATCATAATTTTTCATTTTTAGGTAACACAGGCCGCGGTTCGAAAATAAAGAGTCAAAAAAATGGTCGGCTTGAATACCGGCATTAAAATCCTTCAAAGCCATTTCATAATCACCTAGCATCATGTAGGCGTAACCACGCTCGTTATAGACTCCTGCGCTTTTATCCCCTAATTTAATCAATTCATTATTGGCTTCAATAACAGCCCGATAATCTTCCGAATTAAAGCCTTTTTCGGCTTGTTTCACGGAAGCGTTTTTTAATTCAATCAATTGGATCTTCTCTTGGGTAAGAATTACATCCTTGGTATGGAAAATATATTTAAGGTACTCTTTATACAGATTTTTTGTATTTGATTCCAAATGGTATGAAATCTCCGTTTTGTTATCCTGCGTAATCCAAGTCCTTAAAGCCAAGGCATAGGCGATACACTCATTCGTTAAATAGCCTATTTTGTTCATCTGATGGTTTGAATACCTGAGTGCAATGTTTGCAGTAAAAATTCCAAACCCGAAAAATATAACAAACAGATCCGTCAACGGCTCCATGTTAGGATAATTGGGATCGATTAAATTGCCGCCCAATAATTTTACGTGGGCCAATTCATGGGCCAAAACACCAACCAATCTCTCGGGATGCTGCATCGTAGATTTCGTCAATTTAATATTAAATTGCTTCTTCCTATCTACAAACGTATGCGAATACTCCCCGGCATTGGATGAGGTTACGCCCAATGGCAAGGTTTGCCAATTGTTACTTTCCAAATCGTCAAATATGCGGATGGTTATATCATCCGCATTGATTCCGTATACTTCACATATTGTCCTAAAAGTCCGCTCGAATTCCAATTGGTTTTTGTTGGACAGGAAACTATCGATGTTATATAATTTATTCTCTTTTATTTGGTCAAAACCGAATAGTTCTCCCAGCCATATAAAATGTTCCTCGATCCATATTTTGTCATCATCCGGAATCGAGATCTCATTTTTGGGACTTTGGTTTTTAAAGAAATCGAAAAAGCTCATGTAATAATTTTTAAGGTTATTACAATGTTACAAAATTACCGAATAATAGCTTGGATTCACTTTATGAAATCCGTTGACGAACCGCTTCAAACAGAACGATGGCACCGGCGGCAGAAACGTTTAAACTTTGGGTTTCACCGGGCATTGGAATTTTTACGGTGGAATCGCATTGCTTTAAATATTCCGGCGAAATACCGTCTTCCTCAGATCCCATCATGATGGCCAACGGACCTTTATAGTCTTCTTCGTAGATGTTCTTCTCTGCCTTTTCAGTACAACCCACCACTTTTACGCCACTGTCTTTCAGAAACTTCAAGGTTTCTTTGATGTTATTGCTCCGGCAAAGGTTCAATCTATAAACGGCTCCGGCTGACGCCTTGATGGCATCCGCATTTACCTCAGCGGCACCTTTTGCGGGAACCAACACGGCATGGAAACCGGCACATTCCGCCGTACGGCAAAGTGCCCCGAAGTTCCGTACGTCGGTTACGCGATCGAGAATTAAAATCAACGGATCGGTTCCGCCTTCAAAAATAAATGGGATAATGTCCTCCGCCCGTTGCCAAGCCACCAACGAACCATAACAAATCACCCCTTGGTGGTTCCCACGGATCGTACGGTCTAACTTTTCCAACGGCACTTCTTTTACCGGGATCCCGCGCTCAGCTGCCAATTGGCGGATTTCTTGCACGTTGGAACCACCCAAACCTTTTTTCATGAAGATTTTTTCGGCCATGGCGCCCGAACGTAGAAACTCCAATACGGGAAATATGCCGTAGATACTTTGCGATTGAACCGGTTTATTTTCTTCCAAAATGTTGTTATATTATAATGCGGCTACTACTGATTCTGCCAATTCTATTCCGATACGCTCCTGCGCTTCGGCCGTGCTTCCACCAATGTGCGGCGTTACCGAAATACGGGGATGGTTAAGCAAACGGGCATCCGGTTTTGGTTCCCCGACGAACACATCCAAACCGGCACCGGCTACTTTTCCGCTATCCAATGCGCTCAATAAAGCTTGTTCGTCAATCAATCCGCCACGGGCAGAATTGATGAGTACCACACCGTCTTTCATACGCGCCAGTTCTGCTTCGCCGATCAATGGCTTACCATCAGCCGGAGAGGGAACATGCAGGGTAAGAAAATCACTTTTCGCGATCACGTCTTCCAAAGGCACGGTATGGTATTCTATCGAGAAGGTATCATCTGTATGGAAAAAATCGATTTCCAACGTGGTCTGTTTTACGAACGGATCATACGGAAGGACATTCATGCCCAAACCCAAAGCCATATTGGCCGTGGCTTGTCCTATTCTTCCAAAACCGATGATACCTAATGTTTTTCCTTTGAGCTCAAAACCTTCGGAACATACTTTTTTCAATGCGCCAAACTCTGAAACCCCTTTTTCGGGCATCTGCCGGTTTGAAACATGTAAATTTCTGGCCAAACTGAACAAATGGGCAAACACCAATTCGGCTACGGATTGGGACGATGCTCCCGGCGTGTTCAATACTTTGAGTCCTTTTTCGCGGGCATATTCCACGTCGATATTATCCATACCCACGCCAGCCCGACCGATCACTTTCAGGTTCGGGCATTGGTCTATCAATTCTCTGCGAACTTGCGTGGCGCTGCGTACCAAAATGGCATTAATGTGTTCGTTCACTATAAAATCTGCCAAATGTTCTTGGCCCACTTTCTCGGTGAGTACCGAAAAACCGGCCTTTTCTAAGATCGTTTTACCGGCGGCATCGATACCGTCGTTGGCGAGAATTTTTTTCATGGTGATATTAGGCGTATTTATTCGCGAATTGTTTCATTACATCGGTGAGTACCTGCACGCTTTCCAATGGCAAGGCATTATACATGCTGGCGCGGTAGCCGCCTACGCTACGGTGGCCTACCAGTTGGCTGATGCCGGCTTCTTTCAGCAAGGCGGCAAATTCGGCGTTGGCAGTTTCTTCCGTCAACACAAAAGTGGCATTCATCCAGCTGCGGTCTTCTTTGGCTACTGTGCCCCGGAAACTCGGCAGGCTATCCAATGTTTCGTAGAATAAGGTTTGTTTTTGGTTGTTGATCTTTTCGATCCAAGACAAACCTCCGTTTTTGCTTAACCACTCCAATGTAAGCATGCTTACGTAGATCGGAAAAACCGGTGGCGTATTATACATGCTGCCGCCTTTGATGTGGATATTATAATCCAACATCGTAGGAATTTGGCGGCCTGTTTTGCCAAGAATATCTTTTTTTACGATCACCAATGTGGCTCCTGCGGGCCCCATATTTTTTTGTGCTCCGGCGTAAATCAGATCAAATTGCGAAAAATCGACCCGGCGGCTGAAAATGTCGGATGACATATCGCAAACCTTCACGCCATCAAATGCCGGAAACTCGTGATATTGTGTCCCGAAAATGGTATTATTGGACGTGATATGTAAGTAATCCGCATCGCCCGGAATATTGAATCCTTTGGGGATATAATTAAAGTTTTTGTCTTCTGAAGAAGCTACGACATCCACATTGCCCTGCATTTTGGCTTCCTTGATGGCGCGCGTGGCCCACTCTCCCGTGTTTACATAAGCGGCTTTGCCATTGGTTTTCAATAAATTCAAAGGCACCTGCAAAAATTGCATGCTGGCACCACCTTGTAAAAAAAGCACTTCGTATTCGTCGCCCAATCCGGTGAGTTCTTTTACCAAAGCGCGGGCTTTATCCATCACCGCCTCGAAATTTTTTGATCGGTGCGAAATTTCCAATAAGGAAAGATCCAAACCGTCGAAATTTAACACGGCATCCGCCGCTTGTTGAAGTACTTCTTGTGGGAGAATCCCGGGACCTGCCGAAAAATTGTGAACCTTAGCCATGAGCTGTTGTTTTTACGGGCTCAAAACTACGGAATAGACATTAGATATGAGACCTTAGATAGTAGATATAAGGAAAAACTTTTGCATCTTAAGCATAGGGATGCTTATTTACCGTCGAGGAATGCGGAGAAAACTACGCTGAGGCCCGCAGATAATTATAGTCCTGAAACAAAACCCGTTTATCTGGGCGGCAATTTCCGCTCCACGGTTTTGGATCGGTTGCCCAACTCATCCGTAGGATTCCTTGCATCAGCGTCTTTGACGAAAAGTAACCTTCCACCCTTGAGCTCAAAAGCATCATAAGAACCGTTGGGACCGTAAAATGCGGGATTGTTGAGATAAAGATCCGAAACGGGAACCAAAAAGTCGTAGAACAATGTCTGGCTTTCCGTATCGAACTTCATGGCTACGGTGGCTTTGGCGTTAAATTCCAATACCACGCGGTTGAATTTCTTTTTGTCTTTCTCAAAAATCGGCGCACCGAACTGAATATCGTCCACGTTGTTGAATGTCAATATCTCAGCCACTTTTCGGCGAACTTGTGGTGTATTGCCTCCATAACCAAGCAGTAAAAACATCGGTTTATTACCTTTGGAGATATCGGTGATGGAATAGTAAACACAACCCAACCAAGTAGATTTACTTAGATTTTTGGTTTCGGTATTCTTCAGTACTTCCGATTTATCGTCCAACCTAAATATTTTGGCCTCTTCCTTTTTTTCTTTACGCCATACCAACCCGTAGCTGTGGAATGAGTCTTCGGAACGTTTCAGCGCCCAGGTAAATATTTCCGTCTGCTTGTCTTGTGAAGTCAGGCGAGAAACAAACGGTAACGATTCTGTCGTTACCCAATCGGGACCTTGCGAAAGCAACTCTATTTCAAAATCTTTGATGAATTGGTTCGCATTACGTTGTTTGATGGAATCGGAAACGTTCTTGTCCAACAATGTTTTTCCGGTTTCGCGAAGCTTGGCTATCGTTTCCGTTTGCGCGTTGGCCAAAAAAGCACAAACTAGCAACAAAAATAAAATCGTCGGAATCTTTCCCATGTCTATCAAACGGCTTTGGGGCTGATGACAGCCAAGTTTTAAATCTATTTAGGAAATTACAAGTGCAACTTGTCTTTTTTGGCAAACAATTCCTCTTTTGATTCTCGGATATCGGGGTCATCCACACAACAATCGACCGGGCAAACGGCGGCACATTGCGGTTCATCGTGGAAACCGACACATTCCGTACACTTATCGGGAACGATATAATATAAATCCATGGAAACCGGCGTTTGGTTATTGTCCGCATCCACACTTTCGCCATCCATCAACTGGAAATTACCGGAAATGGATGTTCCGTCGCTCATTTTCCATTCCACGCCACCCTCGTAGATGGCGTTGTTTGGGCACTCCGGCTCGCAGGCGCCGCAGTTTATACATTCATCGGTGATTATAATGGACATGTGATGTTCTTAATTTGTAGGCTTAAATACCTTTGCAAAGGTAAAAAAAGGGATTCAAATGGAAATGGAAGATAGAATCCGGCTGTTCGTACAGTTAGGAAAAGACATCAAAAAAGTGTGCGAAGCATGGAATGGCAAGGAAGACAGCGTCCCCCAAGCTTGGCTGAATACCATCATAAAATCAAAAAACGAGAACGGTTGGTTCACGACGGACAATCAAATCCAGGCATTAAAAGGCATTTCATTGTTACTGGATGAACAATCCATCCGCGAAGCGATCAAACCTTACCAAGAAAAATTTGGGCGCCCCCAAAATAAAACGGTGGCGGTTATCATGGCGGGAAATATTCCGGCAGTCAATTTCCTCGATTTTATGTGTGTGTTGATTTCCGGTTTTCAATTCGTGGGAAAACTCTCATCCGCCGATCCTTATTGGTTGCCATTTCTGGCCGGGGAACTTACCGAATTAGAGCCCGCATTGAAATCTTCCATTCATTTCGAGAAAGAAAACATCAAGATTCCGTTTGATGCGGTGATTGCGACGGGCAGCAACAACACGGCCCGCTACTTTGAGTACTATTTTGGCAAATATCCACACGTCATCCGTAAAAACAGGACTTCCGTGGCCGTACTTTCCGGGACCGAAACGGCTGAGGATTTCCAAAAATTGGGTGAGGATATTTCTACCTTCTATGGCATGGGATGCCGAAACGTGAGCAAAATTTTTGTTCCCCGTGATTACGATTTCATTCCGCTGTTGCAGGCTTTGGAAAAATTTACGCACCTGACCGAGAACCACAAATACGTTAACAATTACGAATACCACCGTGCGTTATTTTTGCTGAACAGCAATCCTATTTTTGACAACAATGTATTCCTGTTGAAGGAAAACCACAAATCCGGCGCACCCGTGGGAACCGTATTTTATGAGTTCTACGAGTCGGCGGAAAATCTTTCGGCCCAATTGTGGCGTGATGAAGAGCAAATCCAATGCACGGCGTCAAACCTGGAAAAGCTATTCCCACGCCAGGTTGAACTGGGAAACACGCAGTGTCCTACAATTTCAGATTATCCGGACGGAGTGAATATTTTTGAGTTTTTGTCCACATTGGTGTAATATTTGAACGCATCAGTTGTTTGCAAAAAATTACATAACTTTGAAGAAATGTTAAATTTATTCAACATGAAAAAAGGCATATTCACCGGATTTTTTTCCCTTTGTTTCGCCGTATTGCTTTCTGCACAAACACCAAACGCAGTCTTGACGACCTTTAGCCAAAACATGCCCGGCGTAAATGCCACATATGTGCAGGAAGGAACAGTCTGGAAAGCCAACTTTGCAGAAGGTGGCAAACAAGTATCATTTGTATACACGCCTGAAGGCGAATACAAAGCCAAGGAAACGGTGATTAGTAAGCCAGAGGTTCCGGCACCGGCCTTACAGGATATGGAAGCACGCTTTGGCAGTTTCTCCTTCGAAGGCGTAGCCAAACATGAATTACCGGACGGAACCACCCACTATAAATACCAATACAACAGCGGAAACAAACATGTTGAGGTATTCTATACGGCTAACGGCCAATTGGTCAGACGCAACATATTCCAATAAATCACGAGTTTTGAATAGTAAAAAGCACCTAGCGGGTGCTTTTTTTATGCGTTATTTTTTAGCAAACAACAAAGAAGAATCACCATAGCTTAAAAATCGGTAACCATTCTCCTTGGCTGTTTGGTAGATATTTTTCCAATTCTCACCCACCAAGGCCGATACCAACATCAGCAAGGTAGAACCCGGTTGATGGAAATTGGTAACCAACGCATCGCAGGCATGGATTTTATAACCCGGAAATATCATGATGGACGTTTGCGACGAAATAGACGACAAACCATATGTCTTCATTTTTTCAGCTAAACGCTGCATAGATTGTTGCATGGTAAAACTACTTTCCGATGTACTTGGAAATTGCGTCACCGTATCCGCCAATCCATCTGCGGCACCTAAATGCCAAAGGCTTTCCAATACACGCAACGAAGTTGTTCCCACGGGAATGATGGCACCGGAATGGTTCGCTAATTTTTCTACTGTTTCCAAACGGACAGAAAGCAATTCGCTGTGCATGGGATGTTGGAGCATGTCGTCCGATTTCACGGGCATGAAAGTGCCTGCCCCTACGTGCAGGGTCACAAAATCGGTTTGGTGGCCATTGGATTGGATTCTGCCCAATATATCATCGGTAAAGTGTAATCCGGCCGTCGGAGCGGCCACGGAACCTTCCGTTTTGGAATAAACCGTTTGATAGGTGTGCTTATCCGAATCATCCACATCTCGGGAAATATATGGCGGGAGGGGAATTTTGCCCACGGCTTCTAATATCTGAGCAAACGGAATATGTTCCGGAGTCCAGCTAAAACGCACATGGTTTTCATCGCGGTTTTCCCAAGTGGCTTGCAACGCAATTCCTTCCGGGTAGAAACGGATGGCTTCATCACCCTTCCAATCCTTGCGCCGCCCCACCATACATTCCCATACGGAAGAGGCCGTGGAATTTAATGCGATAACCGGATCGGCTGAGGTTCCGGCAGGCTTCAGCAAGAACAATTCTACCGGTTTGCCTTTAGATGTCATCGTCTTAATACGGGCCGGGATAACACGCGATTCATTAAAGATCAGTAAGCTGTTTTCCGGTAATAGATCCGGCAGGTTTTGAAACGCATGGTGCAAAATATCGCCATCTCGATAAACCAATAATCTAGAACTTCCCCTTTCCTCTGGCGGGTAGAATGCGATATTTGCATCGGGAAGATCGTATTGATAATCGGATAATGGGATTTGTTTGCCGCCTTTCATGATGCAAAGGTGTATTTTTGGTTTTGAATATGACGTGCGTTGGCCATATTTGCATTGTGACATTTGTGTAATTTCATGATGTGTCTTCGAATCAATTATATATAACAAATGAACAAAATCACCTTTTATATTGCATTACTTACCTTATCAGTAAATTTTGCCAGCGCAGGGAATGCCGAAATTCCTTGCGAAAATTGCCGTAAGGTTGAGATTTCCGCATCATCCGTCAATATCTTTTACAAATATTTTCTGCTCGAGACCAACATTCCCAATATCCGCACATTCCAAGACCCTGGATTATATGTGCAAAATACCAATACGGAAACTTTAGAAATGATCCGCCTATCGATTAATGATATGGACAAACAAAACAAGGCTGAAATTTGGTTAAAACCCGATTTCGGCGATGGAAAATTTTTTGTCATGTCTTTCCATTTTATCCTTTCCCAAAATATCGGATTCTATATTTTCTACCAAGACTTATATAAAATCAACAGCCAGGCTGCCGGCAATATAAACCAATTGTTTATTGACAAATTATCAGTAGATGGCATTACGCAACATTGTGATGGAATACAGCCAAGAAGTATCGATTTCAAAAAATATGATGATATACCGTTTTGGGGATTTTCGGGGTATTTTAAAAAATTAATATCCCAAAATTTAGTGGGAAAACCATTCCCTTTTTTTGAGGATGCCTGCTTATATAAAAAATATAATGAGGTAGACTTTGAAAGTGATATACGGCAAGGTTTTGCCCCAGAACAAGTCAAAAATATTGAATGGACGTTTTTTTTCGATAAAATAGAATTGGGTGAATTTGATCGTTTAAGTGCCATCGATGGTGAATTACGTCTGAAATTAACACTCGTCAACGGCCACTCATTTTGGACACCCATTACTTTGAAATCAACAGATGAACCCGGTTACTTTTATCTTCAAAATGAAATTTCGGCTTATATACAAGCCTGCATCATCAACGAATATTTACAGGTAATGGATAAATAAGTTTTTTCGCCTCAATGCCCGGCTTATATTTTTTGAAAAATTTGCCGAACTTGGCACCTGTTTATGATTCACCATTTCCATACTTTACACATCCTGCTCCTTAAGGGTGCCGTTATATCCACCGATACGCGCAACCTACCTTCGGGATGCATATTTTTTGCGCTCCGCGGAGAAAGATATGATGCCAATACATTTGCCGAAGAAGCCTTACGATCCGGCGCAGCTGCCGTTGTTACGGAACGGAAAGATTTGGATGGCAAGCCTGGCTATTTGATCGTGGATAATTCGTTGGCTACGCTACAACAATTTTCAGCTTTCCACCGGAAGACATTACGAATTCCGGTATTGGCCATCGGCGGCAGCAACGGAAAAACCACCACCAAAGAACTGGTAGGTGCCGTGCTCCAGAAAAAATATAACACCGCCGTAACCAAAGGCAACCTGAACAATCACATCGGTGTGCCGCTTACATTACTTTCTATTACTTCGGAGCATGAATTTGCCGTGGTGGAAATCGGGGCCAACCATTTATTGGAAACCGCCTTTCTGAGCGAATTGGTACAACCGGATTACGGGTTGGTGACCAACAACGGCAAAGACCACCTGGAAGGATTTGGCAGCTTGGAAGGCGTAAAAAAAGCCAATGCGGAATTATTCGACTGGCTCAAAACCAATGGCGGGGAAGCTTTCGTAAATGCGGATGATGCCGATTTGATGGAAGAATCCGCAGGGCTCAAACGCATCACTTACGGCCAATCCCAAGGAGCCAATATGCAAGGTAAACCAACCCAGGGCTCAGTCTTTTCCGAAGTCTATTTGACCGATGGAACACTCATCCGTTCCTCCCTTTTCGGACAGTATAATTTCCCTAATCTCATGGCGGCGATCACCATCGGTAAATGTTTCGGTGTTCCGGATGCCGATATTGTTGCTGCCATAACGGAGTACCGACCCGGCCTTAACCGTTCGCAGGTGAGCGAGGTGGGAAGCAATACCGTCATTTTTGATTGTTATAATGCCAACCCCAGCAGCATGAAAGCCGCCATCGAAAGTTTCGTGCAAATGAAGGCCGATAATCCGGTGCTGATACTGGCAGATATGCTGGAAATGGGTGAACATGCCGAAAACGAACACAAAGCCATGCTCGATTATATCGGCACCACCGGCATCAACCGGGTCATCCTAACAGGCCCCGAATTCAAAAAGGCCGATACCGAAAATAGATATATCGTTTTTGATGCCACTGCCGAAACCAAACAATGGCTGCAAAAAAACCCCATCGAAAATTCAACGGTCCTGCTCAAAGGTTCACGCGGGTATAAATTGGAACAACTTTTTGTTGGATGATAAAAAACAAAAAGCCCTTCTGAGGGAGAAGGGCCTTAAACTTGGCTCCAAAAGGAAGAGAGGGGTTATTGTTACGACAAATATAAATAATCTAACATTGCATGACAATCTTTTTTATGAAGTTATTTCGGTCGTTTATATACTAATTTCGGTCGTTTATAACATTTTATACCTAATCATATCTCAAAATGCTTCATATCGATACGCAAATACTTACCCTCCTCGCCACCAAAATGGGATTTACAGCGCCCAGAACACAAAAAGCGGTAGAACTCTTTGAATCCGGCATGACCATTCCATTTATATCACGTTACCGCAAGGAGGTAACCGACGGTATGGACGAGGTGGAACTAGCGAATTTAAAGAAGGAATGGGATCGTCTGAAGAAGCTGGCCGAACGTAAACTATCCATATTAAATATTTTGAGGGAAGGTGGATTTTTAACATCTGAGCTTGAAAAAAACATCATTCATTCGTGGGAGGAAAACGAAATCGAGGATTTATATCTCCCCTATAAGCCCAAGCGGAAAACAAGGGCTTCCTCAGCCCGCGAAAAAGGTTTGGAACCATTGGCGCAACAATTGCTGAATGGCACATTGCGCGATCCGGAAAACGAAGCCGAAAGATTCGGTATAAAAGCCGGCATTTCTGCTAAGGAAGCGTTAGATGGTGCATCCGACATTATTGCGGAATGGGTCTCCGAAAATGCGGACGTGAGAAAAAACATGAGACGGCTGTTTGCGAATGAGGGACAGTTCACCGCAAAAAAATCACGTAAAGCGACCGAAGAATCCGAAAAATTCAAGGATTATTTTGCCTATTCGGAATCTGTGAAGCGAATGCCTTCCCACCGTATTTTGGCATTATTCCGCGGCGAAAATGAATCGGCACTCAATATTTCCGTACAAGTAGACGAAGATTTTGCGTTGCAAGTGATGACCCGCAACATGCGATTGCCTTACGGAGCATGCGCACCCATCGTAGAAAATGCTTACCGCGACGGTTTTAACAGGCTGCTGGCGCCTTCCATCGAAAATGAAATAAAAACCGTACTGAAAGAAAAGGCCGACAAAGAATCCATCCGCGTATTTGGCGAAAATTTGCAGCAATTGTTGATGGCTCCACCGCTCGGTAAAATGCGTGTGATGGGTATAGACCCTGGATTTAGGACGGGTTGTAAGGTGGTCTGTCTGGATGAAACCGGCGCCTTATTGCACAACGAAACCATCTACCCCCATCCACCACAGAACGAGAGGGATAAAGCTGCCAAAGCCATCCGCCGGTTGACTGAGGCCTATAAAATTGATGCCATCGCTATCGGAAACGGAACGGCCGGCCGCGAGACGGAAGATTTCGTGAAATATAAAGTCGTCTTCCCTGCGGATGCCACCGTAAAAGTTTTCGTGGTAAGCGAAGCCGGTGCGTCTATCTACTCGGCCTCGTCCGTGGCACGCGAGGAATTCCCGAATTATGACGTTACCGTACGTGGTGCGGTTTCTATAGGCAGAAGGTTGATGGATCCGCTAGCCGAATTGGTAAAGATTGACCCAAAATCCGTAGGTGTGGGCCAGTACCAGCACGATGTAGATCAATCATTGTTGAAAACGGAACTGGACCAAGTGGTGGAAAATTGCGTAAACCGCGTAGGCGTCGAGCTGAACACCGCAGGAAAACACATCCTCACACACATCGCCGGGTTGGGTCCGGCTTTGGCCGAAAACATCGTGAAATACCGGGACGAAAACGGAGCCTATACATCGCGCAAGCAGCTGTTGAAAGTATCCAAGCTAGGTCCGAAAGCGTTTGAACAATGCGCCGGTTTTCTCCGTATCCGCGATGCCAAAAATCCGTTGGATAATTCGGCCGTCCATCCCGAACGCTATGCGTTGGTTGAAAAAATGGCGAAAGACTTGGGATTACCCACCGACAAATTGATACTGAACAAAGAAGCCGTTGAACAAATCGATGCAAAAAAATACATGTCGGAAGAAGTTGGGATGCCTACGATTACCGACATCAAACAAGAATTATTGAAACCGGGCCGCGATCCGCGGAGTACATTCAAAAACATAGAGTTCGATTCAAAAATTCGTACGGTAAACGATTTAATCCCAGGAATGATTCTGCAGGGAATCGTCACCAACATCACCAATTTTGGTTGTTTTGTGGATGTAGGTGTGAAACAGGATGGCTTGGTACACATCTCCGAATTGGCCGATAAGTTCGTATCCGACCCCGTACAGGTGGTTAAGCTCCATCAACACGTAAAGGTAAAGGTGCTGGACGTGGATGCCGCCAGAAAAAGGATTGCATTTTCCATGAAAGGATTAAATTAAAGGACATGAGATCATCTGTATGTGTTATATTTTGGTTTGAAACACAATTACCCTTTTAGATAAATTTCCAACAATTGTTTTTTGTCGGCTTTGCCGTTTTGGTTGAGTGGAATTCTCGGGATGATTTTAATATCCGCCGGAATCATATACACCGGAAGTTTTTGCGACAAAAACTCCTTGATTTTATTTTTGGATTCTTCCCCATTTCCATCGGCTTTGAATTCCGGTTTAAGTTCAACGAGACTTACAATCTTTTTTACTTCTCCGTTGCGTTGCAGTGCGATGGTTTCCGCTTGGCCCACAAAATCCAACAGATGGATCTGTGAAGTAATTTCGTTCAATTCTATGCGATAGCCATGCAGTTTTACTTGGTCGTCCGTACGGCCACTGCAAAAGAGCATACCGTCGGTATAATATCCTTTGTCTCCCGTTTTAAAGGCTCTTTCCCCGCCTATCTGAACAAATTTGGCCTCGTTTAAATCGGGACGGTTCAAATAACCCACGGATACGTTTTTACCGATGATCACGATTTCTCCTTCATCAATAATAACTTGGCTTTCGGGCTTTGGATAACCTACCGGCAAAGGGTTGTATTTATCCAATATGTCCGCCGTAATTTCAATCAACGTGGTGGCTACGGTAGCTTCTGTAGGCCCATACGTATTATATATAATGGCAGACGTAAAGTTTTTATGCAAAGCAGCAGCCAAAGGATGCGACAATACTTCTCCGCAGAAAAGGAAAAAACGAACAGAATCCATTCTCGATTCCGATTCCATACGCGAATAAATAAAGGCGAAAGACGGGGTGGAAACCCAAACCGTTCCGGTGTATTTTTCAATCCGTTGTAAAAACAATTCCGGATTATCGGTGGTAGCTTTGCTGCTTAATAAAAGCGTAGCTCCTAATGCCCCAAAGGTCATCAGTTCATATACAGACAGATCGAAGCTAAAAATGGCTACGTTGATGAACACATCTTGCGCTGCGAACCTAAAATCGGAAACCATCCAATCTACGAAGGTACGAACGGCTTCCGCGCTTATCTGTACGCCTTTTGGTTCGCCCGTGCTTCCGGAGGTGAATATTAAATATACCAACGGATCATTTTCTCGCGTGGAAACAACCGGCAAGCGGTGTGATTCTTGTGTAAAAAGTATGTCTTTTTGTGAAAGGCTTATTTCGGTAGTTCCCGGCAATGCCAAACTTTTTCCGGTACAGTTGATCACCAAATCCACTTCGGCAATTTTATAAACGGAAATCACGCGTTCCCGCGGATAAACTACATCTACGGGAATGTAAGGGATTTCCATTTTCATACAGGCGTAAATGGCTACAATCATGTCCACTTCCTTGTGCCCGTATATAATGACCGGTCGGCCGGTTTTATTCCAGTCCCTGGCCTTAAAAAACTGGCATAAGGCATTCACACGGCTTTCAAATGCAAGCCAAGTCAGTTCTTCCTCTTCAGAAATCACGGCCAGTTTTTCCGACTCGATCTGATGGTCAACAAAATCTTTTATGTCAAATGAAAATCTCATATTTTAATCAATTCTCCACTAAAAATATAAATGGCAAACGCCACGGCATGAAAAAGAATAAAGATAGAAATATACCGAACGGCTACAGGTCCGAGTTTTCCGAAAAAAACGTCCTTCCCGTTCTTCTTGCACAAGTACACGTAGTAATTGTGTATAACAGAATACAGTCCAAATAACATACCACTCAATATGTAATGCACCTTGAATCCGTTCCAGAATCCCATGAGGGTAAAAGTGAGAAACAATGCCACGTTTTGGCGTTGGATAGGCTTAAGCACTTTTTTTGTCGTCAATTCCTTGAATACCGGCTTGAAGAAGTAATCATTCAACCAATCGCCCAATGTTTTATGCCATCTTTTCCAAAACTCTTTGGGGTTGACGGACAAAAAAGGTTTATAAAAATTATACGGCACATCAATCCCTATCATCTTACCAAAACCCATGGCCAACAAGGAATATCCGGCGAAATCGAAAAACAGGTAGAAGAGATAGGTATACATATATTCCACATGGAAAAGAACACCACCATCATCCACGAGGCGTAACAAAAACAATCGATAAATGGTTTCCGCCAGGATGAATTTATATAACAAACCGCGGATGAAATAATCCATCGCTGCCGAGAAAGACGACATACTGATGCCGGTATACCCGCGCGTCACGTCCGCATCAAAACGGTTAAAACGGTCTATCGGCCCGATGAGTATGGTGGGCACGAAAGCCATGAAATTAAAGAAACGCAAAGGCGAAATAGTTTCGGGTGCATCTTTTTCGTCGATGTACACCTGCACTGCCTTGAAAGTAATATACGAAAGGCCGGCCACCTGCCATACCAACGCCATAAAACTTGGGAAGGAATTTTTTTCTCCCGCAGGCGGGATGACCGAAGTGAACTTCATCAATACCAACGGCAAAGCCAATAAAATGACGGGCAGAAGCAAGCCTTCGAGCTTCATCTTCCGCCCCAGGATATAATAAACCCCATAAAAATATGATATCATCGCCAATAGCTGAACCGGCTTAGGGAAAAGCAACGCGATATAGAAGAAGGATACGAAGGCCAATACCCAACTAAAAGGAATAAACCTGGCCAACACATATTTTGCCAACACGAACACGCATACCGTGCCCAGCATGTAATAAAAAAACAGCGACGAGGTAAACGGCAATGTGGAATGAAGCTCGATCATCAGAACTGTTGGTATATAAAATCCACTTTCGAACTCGATGCATCATCCTTCCTGAAAATGCCTATTTGGTATATCAGGATATAACCTACGATCAATACAAAGTATATCAGCAAATTTCGGAGGAATCTATTTTTCTGATACGTGTTCATAAACCATATTCCTTCCATAAAAATTGGTCAATCTTAAGCCACCCGTAATCGCCCAAGTGCATAATGTCGCGTAATGTACCTGGTTCGTATTGCTCTTTTTTTGTGACGAACATATTGAAATAAGGGTAATTATGTTGCTCGATTGTTTGTTCGACGGCAGAAATAATTTCGCTATAATTCTCTAAATCGTTGTAATAATATGGGTTGAGTGGCTGTATGATAAAACTAGCTTTTACCTTATGTTTTTTTAGCAAAGCCACCAACAATTTAAAATCGGCCAATTCCCTGTTTTCATTGGGCGATTTCAATGTCGTCGGGGCGGGAACCTTCACTTTCCCTTCTTCATCCTGCAAATATTGTTTGAAATAATCATCGCGTACATAAATGGAATTGGAGATTTTGGAAACAAATTCCTGTTGGAGCATTTTACCTTTTTTGTCCCAATCCACGTCAATTGTTTCCGTTGTAGCAATGGGCCTTTCCGTTATATCGTATGTAACCGATGGCGTCATGTCCTTCACTGTTTCCACGAAAGATGTTAAAAAGCGGCTCTTCCGTGCCATATACAGGTTTGAAAAGTACTTGAGCGTAGGTCCCGGCTGATCCACTTGGTCAATATGCGCATACACATATCGGCCAACTTCCAATTTATCGGCCATATCAGCCTTATGCGCAATCGATTTCAAAAAATTGGGTCTCACAAACTCCAAAAAAGCTTCAATGTTTGTTCCCTCCGTAGCAAACCAACCCGGGCTAACGATTATACAAATTTTGGATCCGTCAATAAATTCCTCCATCGCCAATAGCCCACAGTACATACTGAACGATTGGTGATAGGCATGCCCGTAACCCAACGTAGGTAAGTTTAAGCTATCCGAGAGAAAAAAATAGGGGGAATAGGCATCAAGCGCCAATTCGGAAGAACCCAATATCTTAAGCATTTTTTTTGTTTTCAATGCCCCGCCCAAATCAATTTCCGATTGTTCACCGCCTTCGCAATTCCCAAAAGATGCCCTCACACGTTCATTCTGTCCGGAAATAACGTTTGTTTCGTTTATGGGTTTTAGCCAAACGTAGCCATAAAACGAGAAAAAAAGCATCAATACGCATATCGCGGCTGCCAACAAGAGCCGGAGCCAGGTGAAACCGAATAAATTCACCTATCCCTTTCTTCATTTTTTCGAAGCAATGTATCTCACGATGTTTTCCACCGTCTCAAAATTTTCTTCCACAATTTCGTTGAACGGAATCTTGATTCCGAATTCTCCTTCGATTTCTACCGCCAATTCCACGATGGTAATCGAATCCAATACTTTTGCTTTCCACAACGAATCGGTTTTACCCACCTTTGCGAATGCTATTTCTTCTATTTTGCTGATGAGAAAATCTTCCATAGTCAAGGGCAAAAGTAATCTTTTTTTCGAAGACGGCCCGGAGGGCATTACGCTGCATACCCATGTCAGATGCTTTATTTACTCATGGTTGCGGCAATCATTATTTTATTAGGAATTTACGGATAAATTTGCGGCTTCGGGTTGGGGTTCAAAACCCATATAATCAGGTTAAAATTTTGAAGTACATGAAAAAAATATTGGTCTCGTTCGTTCTGATGGCATCCAGCATCATCTCTAACGCACAAGCATGGGAAACAATCCGCCATGGAGATTTGCTTACCTTCCAACTTCCGGGCAAGTATACCAAAAAAGATACGTTAGGGGCCAGTATATATCAAAGCGAGATCGATGATACCACCTACATCTGCTCGTTTATGAAAGATGCTCAACCCTTACGTTTTGAATCCAACGAATCCATCGATGCATTTTACAATGATTATTTTGATAACCTGGTAGCCAAATCAAACAAGCCGCAAATCATCAAAAAAGAAATTGTCGAATTCGGCCAGTTCCGGGCTTTACGGGCTACCTTGCAACGTAACATCATCATCAAAGAATTGACTTGGGAAATATTGACCCTACACGTCAAAAATACTACGCTAAGCTTCCAGTGCCTTACGCAGAAAAAGGCCAAGGCACAATTTGAGCGTTTGGAAAAAAGCATCCAATTTAATGCCGCACTAACCCGAAAAGACCAAATATCAGAACCTGCCACTTCGGCCTTGGCCACTTCCAGCAACCAATATATCGAATATGCCTTTTATACGTTGGTTGGGATTATTGTTATTATAGTTTTCGGTAGGTTATTATTTTTCAAAAAGAAAAAAGCGGAATAAAAAAAGAACGATGCCGTTAACCAGCATCATTCTTGCATCTTGTTATAACTAATTTTTATTCTTTGATGAATTTAGTGCTGTGTCTACCTGTTCTTACTACATAAATACCAGAAGGCAAATTACTCACGTCGATTACGTGTGATTGCGCTTCTGCAAAATGACATACAAGTGCACCTGACATGTTATATATATCAACCGGTAGTGGGTTTTTCAAGCTAATGTTAATGAAATTTGTTGTTGGATTTGGAAATATAACAAACGATCCTGCCTCATTTTCGTTGATGAACAGCAATTCGTTTTTGTATTTGGCCACAAAAATATCATTCCCTCCGGCTGAAGTCAAAGTTTGTGTATTGAAATTCAACCCCAAACCTTCCCTAAAATTTCCGCCTATGTAAATGTGGTTATCGGCACTGATGGCTAAACATGCCGGATCATCAAAACCATTAAATGTGCGAATGCTAGCGGCTGAAATAAAATTACCGTCGGAAGTATAACCAGCCAGAAAAATTTCGCTTGAAGAGTTAATAGGCGTTAAGTTTGCTACGCTGGAAGAAGGATCAAAATCCACCTGCTCTTCAAATCCACCTGTGATAAAAACATTGGACGCTGGATCAACGGCGAGTCGTGCACCAAAATCGGAAGAATTTCCTCCAAACCGATGTGCCCAAATAAAGTTTCCATCTGGATCATATTTAGCTAAAAACGCATCCATTCCAAAAGCTTCCAATTCAACGGTGCTGGCAGATGGATCAAAATCTACGAAATCGAAAAAACTTCCGGTAATATATATGCTTCCTACATTGTCTGTTACCATATCTTTTTCGGTTATTTCATCACCATTTCCAATTTTAATGGCCCAATTATAATTCCCCTGGTTATCATAATTAGCCAAGAAAAGATGGGGATCGCCCGGAGCGCTTAAATTAGCCGTTGCCGCAGAAGGATCAAAATCAACGGTATTTTCAAAGCTTCCGTAAACCGAAATATTGCCGTTGACATCGGTTGCCAATCGTTTTGGAAAATCATAAGATGAGCCGCCAAATTTTTTCACCCAATTAAAAGAACCAGCGTTGGTATATGATGCCAAAAACACATCCACCTCGCCGGCAGAAGTAAGATTAGACGTGCCGGAAGATGGATCAAAATCAACTGTCCCTCCAAAACATCCGGTTAAATATACATCGCCATTGTTGGCAAAAGCTACGTCTGCTCCAGCATCTGACACGGTTGCCAAACTCGCCGTGCCCATCACATGCGCCCAGACGTAATTACCGGCGTTATCGTATTTAGCCAAGAAAATATCCGACGACCCGGTCTTATTGGCAACACCGGCAGAAGGGTCAAAATCTACGGTTCCGCTAATCTCGCCTGTTATGTAAATGGAACCATCATTGGCCAAGCGTAAGGCATTGGTTTTACAATCCAAACTACTCGATATAGATTTGGCATAAACCAATCCGCCTGACGCATTATATTTCGCAAAATAAGTTCCCCTGATGGGAGCCGATAAATTAGCAGTACTTCCGGATGGATCAAAATCTACCACATCAAAAAATTCACCCGTGATATACACATTGCCGGATGCATCCACATCCATGGCTGTTATACTTTCGTTACCCGTGTTCCCCAACCCCATTTCCCATTGCAGGGTTTGCGCCGATATATGGATGGAAAATACCGAAAAGCCGAGCGATAGAACACAATAAATATTCTTCATCATATTGATTTGTTTTTTTATTGTTTAATAAATTTCTCTGAACGAATTACGGCATCGGCAGAAGTCGTTCGGATTGTATATAATCCATTTGGAAATGAGCTTACATCTATTAAAGTTTTATCGGATGCATTTTCACTGTAAACCAATTTGCCTTCTACCGAAAATATTTGGATGCCATATTTCTCTTTCCCGTCGATATACAACAAGTGAGTTGTGGGATTGGGATAGATTCGAATCGAATTGTCGGTGGAATATTCGCTGATATCGGCAAAACCTACTTCGATACAATTTGATTTTACGGAACAAAAATCATTATTTACTATAACGGCATAGCTTCCCGAGCGCGTTACTTGATAACTTGCGCCTACTTCATTGGGTATAATTTTATTTTCGTTGCAATCGAACCAAACGTACGAACCCGATGCATTGGTACTAATGACAGTGCCATTCAATGTAGCGCTTACAGCTTCTTCATTACATAATTTGTATTTCCCGGCAAACCCATCCCTTTCTTCTGTAATTATAATACTCGAATCACTACTTGGGTCAAAATCATATTTTCCGGAAATTGTACCAGATATCGACAATGTATTATCTGAACTTAGATTCAATCTCAGATAATCGATACTATATGTCATCACATTTGAAGGAAGAGACGTAGACAAGGTTTTGGCGTGTAAGCAAGTGCCATCCGGCGAAAATTTGCTGAGCAATGTACCGTATCCCGACCCCTGAACGGTTATTATGTGCGGGGTGGTGCTGATGGTAATGGGTCCTTGTCCCGTATTTATATCCGAGAGCATATAAATATAACCAAACTCATCAAGCGTTAAACCATGCCCGTAGCCATTGACATTATTAAACGTAGATACCCATATATAATTTCCGATAGAATCATATTTAGCCAAAAAAGTATTGTATCCAGGGGGAACATTTACACTTACCGTAGCCTGCGACGGGTCAAAATCGGCAGGTCCGTGAATATCTCCGGTTATATATATATCCATATTACCATCCACCACAATATCTTGCAAGTAATCACTTGAAATACCGCCAATAGCTTTCGCCATTACATAATCTCCATTCGGCGTATATTTGGCAATAAATATATCTTGGTCTCCAAAATCTTGAATAATGGCATTATTGGATGATGGATCAAAATCTGTCGCATCACTGAATATACCGCCAACATATATATTGTTATTCTTATCGATAGCCAATGCTTCCGGTTGTGCCTTGCCCGTGCTTTGTTTCGACCATAAAAAATCGCCCCCGGCATTATATTTTGCCAAATACATATTTACGCCACTTGGCGATGCTAAGTCATCAGCATTTGTTGAAGAATCAAAATTTAAATTCCCGCTAAACCATCCGGAGGTAATAACATTTCCTTCATGATCAACACCAACAGCTTCTCCATCTATAAAGTTTGTTACTTCCATGGCATTGCCCCATATGTAGGCTCCATCAAAATTGTATTTGGCAACAAAAGCAGCTTTTCCTCCCGGAGTTCCAAAAATTGCCTCGGTAGACGCCGGATCAAGGTCAGTCTCTCCGCTAAAATAACCGGTAATATAAATATTGCCATCATCGTCAATCACCATTTTGCGTGGTATCTCATTATCTTCACCTCCAATGTTTTTTGCCCATAGGCAATCGCCATTCGCATTGAGTTTTGCTAAAAATACGTCTATGCTATTCCCATTTGATTCAATGGGAACAAATGATCCGCTGGAAAAATCAAAATCAACAGAGCCGGAGAAAAATCCAAGAACATACGTATTTCCAAAATTATCATCAACAATGCTGACTGCAGCATCATTGTGTGAAGCACCACCTATGCCATGTGCATAAAGATTTTCTTGCGCAGTACTTATGCATGGAAAGGAAATGATTAAAACGGAGAAAATAATATAACATAAATTGGGGATGTGCCTCATATGATAGTTTTTTTACGGCATAAAATTATGGCATCCTGGTTCCAAAATAAATAGCGAATTATAGTGGTTTTAAAAAATATAAAAACAGCCACAACAGTTTCCTAACATGCCCGTGATTTATTTAATTCGTTTCCTATTTTTTCAAAAATTTATGCTGGTATATTTCACCAACGTCAGTATTTATCTGTAATACATACAATCCATTTGGATAGTTACTGACATCGATCATATTGTTGTTAGGCGATGCAGATTGCATTATTTTACCGTCTGCTGAAATTATTTTATATGAGCCATATTGCATATTTTCAATAAACAAAAAATCTGCCGTTGGATTTGGATAAATCCTCATGGAATTTCCTTCTACTTCATCAATAGATGCAAATCCTACACTGGCACATGCTGACATTTGGGTGCAGAATTTCTTTCCTACAGCTACTTTGTAGTCTCCCGATTGGGTAGGAGTAAAACTTTGTTCGGTTGCACCAGGTATTTGTTCGCCGCTATTACAATTATACCACTGGTAATAAGCTCCTGGCTCGTCAGCGGTAAGCGTAGCCCCAATTTGGGTTATTGTATTCGTTGGCGCGGCCGTACAGTTCTCATATGCGGAGCCGAACCAAAGTAAGCTACTGGTGGTGGTTAGCAAAAATGGGCCGTTGACTAAATCAAAATCTGCAGTGCCAGCAGAAATGGCACCGACAATCCTGAAATTTTTCTCGGAATCTAAATCCATCTGGGAATTCTCGCCACGCTCGGCAAATACATCGGCATACAAACATTTTCCTTGCGTGTTATATTTTGCTACATAAGAATATCCCGAATTGCTTGGCAAATGTGTGAGGTGGCTCATATTTGAATCCAACACGATTTGACCACTATAACTTCCTCCAAAGTATATTTCATCAAACTCCTGATCCACTAAAATATCTCCTACGCTTAAAGAACCCCCATTTGTAAGCTTAATCAGTTTTACCCATTCATGGTTTCCGTCTATATCATATTTAGACAAAAAAAATGCAAAATTCGGTATAGACAATATATTGGTGGCGGGAGAGGGGTCAAAATCAACCGTCCCCTGAAACATACCCATAATATATGAATTCCCTTTGGAATCTATTGTACCATTTACAAGCACTTGTACTCCGATTCCTCCCATGGGGTTCACCCACATAAAATTGCCTTCGGGGTCATACTTGGCTAAATAAAAATCTACTTGGTCAAAAGGGGTAGCAATAGCTTGGCCAGCACCGGGATCAAAATCCATCACGTCACGGAAATTGCCTCCCAAATAAATATTGTTATGTGCATCACAACTCAAGGCCTCCGGAGCATCATCCGCAGCTAGGCCTGCCATGGTTTTGGCCCATATGATGTCTCCATCTTGCGTATATTTAGCTATAAATACATCACTATTACTTGCTGTGGCATTAAAGGTAGATGGAGACGGATCAAAATCGACGGTTCCATCGACGATTCCTGAAAGCAAAATATTATTTTCGTTATCCATAACCATCCGCTTGGCATCAGACTCTTTATTTCCGCGAAGTTGTTTGGCCCATAAGAAATTTCCGGCAGACGAATATTTTGTGATAAACACATCACTTTCTACAGCCGTAAAATTTAACGTTGCCCCCGAAGGATCAAAGTCGCAGGTGCCAGAAAAATGGCCAGCCAAATACACGTTTCCGGCGTTATCCAGCATGATGTCAGTGCCTGCTCCAGCGCCTCCCTTTATTACTTTAACCCATTGACAATTTCCATTGCTGCTATATTTAGCCAGAAAAGCTTCTCCGGGAACTGAGAATAAATTCAACCCTACACCATTATGATCAAAATCAGCATCTCCTTTAAAGAAACCAGTGATATAACTATCTCCATTGGGAGCAGCCACCAAATCTTCAATACGCATATTACTTATATTACCCGTAATGGGATTTACCCATTCAAAAATTTGTGAATAAGCAGACGCATAGGTTGTTATACACAACAAAACGGATACCAACATCCTGAATAAAAATGACCTATTGATCTTCATGATGAAATCGATATAATTCTAGGTTTATAATCAAACCCAAAACTATCGGAAGTCAAAACGACTTGAAATAGCGAAATGTAGTGGTTTTATTATACCAACACGGTTATAAAGGAAGACCGATATGTTATAATAATTATGGTTGTTGTAATGGCTCGATTTCCGGTCCATTTCTTTTTGTACCCGAATACATTTCGTACACACGAAATTTACATTCCAAAGCGCCATTAAATACTGTTCTATTAATACGCTGACGTAGTCCCACGGCATTTAAAGCTTCTGGATTAGATGAAATTAAACCGCATTTAAAACCGGGCCATTTGTGCTTCAACGCAGAACCGATTTCGCTGTACAGTTTCGGTAAATCCAGCACTTCCATCCTTTCGCCGTATGGCGGGTTTAATAATATAACGCCACCGTCGGTCAGCGGTTTCATATCCTGAAAATCTATGGAGGTGAATTTCACGAATTCGCCCACGCCCAAGGCATTTAAATTACGGCGTGCCTTATTGGTCGTTTCAAATGAAATATCGTTGGCCCTAACGGGGAATTCAATTGGCTTCACACGTACACGTGCTTCTTCCATCATTTCCTCGTATAACGTTTCGTTATAATCCGGTAAATTTTGGAATGAGTAATGCTTACGACTTAGGCAAGGAGCCGTGCGTGAAGCCATGGAAATGGCTTCGGATGTAAAGGTACCACTACCGCACATACCGTCTACAAATTCGCTCTGCATATCCCAACCGGTAATACGGATTAAACCGGCCGCCAATACTTCGTTCAGCGGTGCTTGGTTTTGCACCATACGGCTTCCGCGGATGTGCAATGAATCGCCGCTGGTATCGATGGAAATGGATATTTTATCCTCATTCAAGTGCAGGTTGATGTGCACATCTGGATTTTCGCGGTCGATGCTTGGTCGGCTTCCCAATTTATTACGGAAACGGTCGCAGATGGCATCCTTCAAACGCAACGAAGCAAATTTAAGGTGTGTAAACACTTCCGAACGGCCACTGAAATCGATGGCAAAAGTCTTACTCACGGGAAAATAATCTTCCCATTTAATTTTTAATGTGTGCAAATAAATATCATCCGTGGTTACCGCATGAAACTCTCCTACCGGAACCAATACACGCAAAGCCGTACGCAAAAACATATTGGCTTGGTATATATATTCGGGTTTATAGGGAATAAACACACAACGGAATCCCCTTTCCAATATCGGAATATCCCACTCCGCCAATTCCTTCTCCAACACTTCTTCCAGTCCGGAGTGGGTTTTTATCATGATATATTTAGGTTCGCTCATCTGCTCTGTTTATTCAATATGAAAAATCGTAAATCTGAAATCAAAAATCGTAAATTGATTACGCTTCTTCGTTATAGAATAATTTATAAAACGCCATTTTCTTTTTCTCGTCGTATCCTTTTTCGGATAATTCGGGATTAGCATGTATATAAATATGAAAATTACCGTCCAGTTTAATCACGCTGCGAAATTTCTTCTGCACTTCTTTTTTTACCTCAGGCGCTATCGTAAAATCATCGGAAATATCACCGTTCATGTGGAAAGCTTCCTGAAACGATTCCTTGTATTCCTTGAATGTTTCGATGATTTCAGGCTCCTGTAACACTTCTTTGGCAAAATCTTCCATCACAAACTCATCCTTGTCCTCAAAATATTGGGCAGCCTTGGCGCGAAAATTTACCTGCTCGCGTTTGTCAACGTTATTCTCCGTGCTCAAACAGTCCGTACTGAAACTTTCCACCATCTGAAGGAAATTCTTCGTCATATAGAAATCGTCCGGGCGGGCATTCAATCGTAGAAATTCATCTTTCCAGAAAACTGCGTCTGCCGATGGACTCAATTTGTCCGCCGTCAACACTTTAAAGCCTTGTTCCATTTCCGTGTTGAAAATGATACAGCCCTTGTCTAATTTATTGATGTTGATTCCGTCCTCAAAATCAATCTCGAACGAATCTCCCTGTTGCATCACGCGTAGGTATTTGTCCTTATTTTCGCTTTTGAAAATCCCCAAACCGTCGCATAACTCGTCATCCACCAAGCAATCGCTGAAATATACCACATATAATTCACCCGATTTAATTCTCGGGTGTGTACTTACTTCGTACAAATGGTTCGCAATATTCACCGATTCGGAATATAACTTCTCCGGGTCGGCAAAAATATTGCGTGAATAGTTATAAATCTCGTTCAGGTTGATATCGGCGGCATGCGTGAAGCTATACTCTACCTTACCATCAAACGGTTTCGTAAAATACATCATCAACAGATCACGGATAAAATCCTCATCGATCTTCAATTCGCGACGGGAAAGCTTCACGCCTTCTTCCTTACCCTTGTTGCCCACTTTATGGACTACGATGCGGTCTATTTTGGTATTTTCGAAATTTAAAGTATCCACTTTTTAATTTTTTAATGTTGGATGATAAATTTTGAATTAAATTCTAATTATCTCCAACCACATTAATTTAATATAACAGATATGAATGAGGGAAAAAAGCTCAACATTAATCATTAATTAAGAAAGCACTTTACGTGCCACCACTTCCTTCATGATTTCATTGGTTCCGGCATAAATACGTTGAACACGGGCATCGGCCCAGGCACGTGCCACGCGGTATTCCCAAATATATCCGTAACCTCCGTGTAATTGCACACATTCGTCAATTACTTTACATTGCATATCTGTCATACGTTGCTTCGCGAGGCTTGACATGGCCGCTTCCAATTTATGTTCCACATGCAGTTCGATACAACGCTCCAGGAATATTTTACCTTCCTGCACCTCGCCAAACATTTCGGCCAGCTTGTAACGCGTATTCTGGAAATCGGCCACGGCTTTTCCGAATGCGGTGCGGGTTTTTACATATTCAACCGTTTCAACCAGTGCGCCCTCTGCCGCACCCAATGCGCTGATGGCTACCACCAAGCGCTCCTGTGCCAATTCCGTCATTAAATATTTAAAGCCCTCGCCCTCTTTGCCCAACAAATTGGCTTTAGGAACTTTTACGTTATCAAAAAATAATTCGCAGGTATCCTGGGAATGTAAACCAGCCTTATGGAACGGACGGCCTTTCGTAAAACCTTCCATATCGGCTTCCAACAACAACAAGCTGATGCCTTTGGCCCCTTTGGATGCGTCCGTCTTCACCGCCACCACGGCCAAATCACACAAATATCCGTTGGTGATGAAGGTTTTGGAACCGTTTACCAAATAATGATCGCCTTTATCTTCAGCAGTCGCCTTCATGCCTTGCAAATCGCTGCCGGCACCTGGTTCTGTCATGGCTACGGCCAAAATACTTTCGCCGCTCACACATTTCGGCAACCATTTCAATTTGATTTCTTCTGTGGCGTAATGTTCGATATACGGCGTCACGATATCCGAGTGCAACGAAAAACCGATGGCCGGACCGGCACAACCCGTCTTGGCAATCTCTTCGTTGAAGATGGCATTGTACCTAAAATCTTTAAGCCCCAAACCGCCGTATTGTTCATCAACCTGCATGCAGAGAAAGCCGTTTTCGCCCAATTTTCTCCAGATTTCACGAGAGACCATCTGTTGTTTTTCCCATTCGGGATCAAAAGGCACGATTTCCTTGGCGGCAAATTCCGCTACGGATTGACGAAACATTTGGTGTTCTTCGTTATAGATACGGTCTGGTACAAACATGATAAAATTTTAAGAAGTGCAAATTTAGCATAAATATCCATCCTTAACGGGTTGTTTTTATGCATGATTGCAGAATCAGGAAGACTAAAACAAACCGCAGAGGGACGCAGAGGAATTACGCGGAGTTTTGCTGAGGCAACTCAAGTCTTTGGACCTATATTTTTACCCCATGAATCTGATAAAATCATGATTAAGCACCCGCAAAAAAATTAGGCTATTCGCCGATACTGCTCAATATATCAAGTATCTCGGCATCAGAAATATTTTCCTTTTCCGATTTATCGTAGATGGAGAGTAAATACACCATTGACTCTACTACACGAACGAATGTAACCACTCGCGCTCCGCCAGATTTACCCTTGCCTTTAGATGCGACGGACAAACGGATTTTATAACAATTCATGCCCAATGGCTTACCAATAAAAGGATCTTCTTTAAGCTCCTGGCCTAATACAGAAATTTCATTTTTAAGAGAAGGGTATTTCTAAAAAGCTTTTTGAATTCTTTTTCTTGCCGGCCATAATTTGATTTACCTCTTCCACCGCTTCACGTAAGCCATCCAAAACTTCCTTTTTGTAAGCGGAAGGTTCTGCTGGTTTTGTTTTCACAAAAGAGAAACTGTTCAGCAGTTCCATGATAAAATCAGCCTTTTCGTCTTTTACTTCAACCAGTATTTTCATAATAAAGCAAATTTACAAAAAATACAGATTCTCCCGGATATTCCAACGTAAAGGAATTACTAAGAGCTAAAATTCTCTGCGCTTCTCCGCGTAATTCCTCCGCGCTTCTCTGCGACATTCTTCAATTCCTTCACGATTAAAATAATCGCAGACTAAAGAAATTTTAACCATTTTCGTATCCTCATATAACGAACGAAATGCAGTACAAACTATCCAAACGTTTTCCGAATAAAAGGGTATTCATCACTGGCGGCGGCGGTGCTCTGGGCAAAGCCTTTTCGCTGTTGCTGGCCAAAGACGGCTGGAACATTGGCATTACAGACATACAGGATGCCGCCCTGGAAAAAGCCAGCAAAGAAATACAGGCAGCCGGCGGAACCTGCTATACCTACAAATTCGACGTGAGCGATAAAGCCGCCTATAAAATAGCGTTTGACGATTTCGTAGGAAAAAACGGCGGAATCGACATCCTCATCAATAATGCCGGCGTAGGCGACGGCGGGCTGTTCGGTGAATATGAACTGGAGAAATGGGATTGGATCACGGGCATCAACCAAATGGCGGTGATCTACGGCTCACACTACGCCACCGAAGTCATGAAAAAACAACGCAGTGGATTAATCATCACCATTTCCAGCATCGCGGGTGTGGCCAGCATGCCAAACATGAGCATGTATAACGTAACCAAAGCCGCCGTATTGGCCTTGGGAGAAAGTATGTATGCCGAGGTAAAGCCATTTGGCATACAAGTTTCCGTGGCTTTGCCCGAATTCTTCCGTAGCGGAATTATGGAGCAAGCCAAAGGCGATGCGAATGCAAAAACAATCGGTATGAAAAAGATTGAAAAGGCTCCGTTTACTCCTGAAGAAGTGGCTGAAGTTGTGTTAAAAGGCGCCGGAGATGGCGATTTTTACATCATGCACCCTTTTAAGGCGAAACTGGCATTTTTTGTCCGCAATAGATTCCCCAATTTTTTCCTGAATAAAAAATACAAGGACATCATGCAGAAGAAATGGATGAAGGAAAGATTGAAAAAAGCTGAATAGGGAAAATGTCTCCCGCAGAACCCGCAGATTACCGCAGAATATTTGGATTATATTACCTAAATCTGCGACTGCCTGCGAGTTCTGCGTGAAGTTCTATTTCACCAAAATCCTAGGTTCCAACATATCCAACATCGCGTATTTCACGCCTTCCCTACCCAAACCGGAATCTTTCACGCCCCCGTACGGCATGTGATCCAAACGTAAAATCGGTGAATCATTTAATATAACGCCACCCGTTTCCAACCCGTTGAAGGCCATTTCGATTTCAGAATGCCTATCTGTGAAAATACCGGCTTGCAAACCGAAACGAGAATCGTTTACTTTTTGGATGGCATCTTCAAATTTTTTAAATGAATTTATTGTCACTACCGGCCCGAACACTTCCTCATCGTAAACCTTCATGCCTTTTTTGGCATTTATTATCACCGTCGGATGGATGAAATTTCCTTTTTGCTTAGGCTTTAATAACAATTCGGCCCCGGCAGCTTCCGCTTCGGATGCCCATTCGGTGATGCGGTCGGCATTTTCGCGGTCTATCATGGCCGTAAAATCGGTATCGTCGTCGTCAGGTGCGCCAAATTTTATTTTTTTGACAGCTTTGTTATATTTTTCGATGAATGTATCCATTAAAGTATCGTGCACAAAAAAGCGTTGTGCATGGATACAGACTTGGCCTTGATAAGCAAAACCACCCGTCACACATTTTGTGATGATTTTATCTAATTCCACCGCGTCTGAAATAATGACGGCGGCATTTCCACCCAATTCCAGCACCGTTTTCTTTTTACCCGATTGTGCTTTCATTCTCCAACCCACATCAGGCGAACCCGTGAACGACAATACCGCAAAACGATCGTCCGTCACCATGCGGTTGCCGAACTCGCGGTCCATAGGCAAGATACTCACGGCGCCTTTAGGTAAATCTGTTTCGTCTATAATCCGTGCCAAAAACAACGATGATAGAGGCGTGGATGAAGCGGGTTTTAATACAATAGGACAGCCGGCCGCGATGGCGGGTGCAATTTTATGTACCGCCAAATTCAGCGGAAAATTAAACGGCGAAATACCCGCCACGATGCCCGCCGGAAAATACTTCACGAGGCCTTCCCGTCTTTCCCCTGCCTTGGTCCAATCCAAAGACAGATATTCCTTCGGAATCCGCTTGGCCTCTTCCGCCGCCACGGTAAATGTCTGGATGGAACGTTCCACTTCCGCCCTTGCATACTTCAACGGCTTTCCCGCTTCGCGACTGAGAATGGATGCCAAGGTTTCTTTTTCTTCCGTGAGGCGCTTGGCTATTTGTAAAAGAATCTCATAGCGCTTATATGATGGCAACAAAGCCATGGCTTTTCTGGCCTGCTCTGCTTTTTTGATGGCTTTTTCGTATACCTTTTCATCGGTATAAAATGTATTGGCCACGGTAGAATCATCGTACGGATTAGTCACGACCAAAGGCTTGCCGTCAACGAATTCGCCACCGGCGTATATGTGGAATGTTTTTGTGTTTTTCATGGTGTTGCTAAGATAGGAAATGTTTGTATGGGCACTCCATCATTATTATAACAAATATTACCTTTATGCCATGCAATATGTTAACCCTTCCCAACCCGCCAAACAGGCCCTGCTGGCATTTGGCATCAGTCTGCCGGTTCTTGCCGTGTTATGTACGGCCCAGTTTTTATGGAAGTATGAAGATGATGTGTTTGGGAAAGGCTTTGATTCCCTGCTTATAATTAATTTTGTGGCGCTCGTATTTTTCTCTGTCATTAGCATTGCCTTACCCACGGCTGTTGTGGTTATGGCATCTATATATTCCAGGATAATATTCCAACAGGGAAAAACAAACAGGTTGTGGCGTAGAAGTTTTTTACTGGCAATCACCATAGCCGCAACTTGTTTTTTATGGAATGCATACGTAACTCCCTTGGCCAGGTTGTACATGACATCGAATCTTTTTAGCATGCAAAGTGCCTTACCAAATACTGCACCCAAGCCGTTGGAGCTGGATCTTTTTCAAGCGAACGCGTCTAACAAGAATTATCATGAACTGGGCCAACGGTTAGATGAAACCGAAAACGACATAAATTCTTCTTGGGAAAGGAGTGTCATTGTGGGTAAAAGGATAGGTATGCTTGCTTTTCCGGTGTCTATATTTGTTATATTTTATATAGGTTTTTTCTTGGGAATTCTATTCCATAAAACCCATATCATGTATCCGCTTTTGGTTATTTTGCTTTTCGTGGCACCCATCTTGTTTTCCCTTCCGGTACCGGTAAAACGTCTTTTTTTGCGCCAAAATTGGCATATTGGCTGGACCGAGTTAACCATGGTGGTAATATATTCTTTGTTTGCCCTCATCTGCTTCTTGACAGTGAGGAAAAGATTGGCCACCATTGAAAATAAATAAACATTTTTGTGCTTATCTTATGCAGAAAAAGGAAAACCCCATACACAAGCTGGCACAACTGACTCAACAAATCGGCCGCTTATCCGAGGACGATGAATCTGCCCTGCTATCCATTTGGCAACCCGCCACGGCTAAGCGCAAAGAAATCCTAACACGGGCCGGCGAACAGGAAAAATACCTCTACTTCATTGCCGAAGGTGTACAGCGTATCTATTATTTTGACGAACAGGGCCGGGAAGCCACGATCATATTTACCTATGAACCTTCTTTCGGTGGTGTGCTGGATTCTTTTATGCTACAACAATCCTCCAAATATTTTTATGAGGCATTGACGCCGTCCGTATTCCTACGTGCCACTTTTGGCGAGTTGGAACAACTGATGAAAAACAGGCCTGCCATTGAAAGCATGATCAGAAACGGCATCACCCATTCACTATCCGGTGTATTGGAACGGCTGGTGGAATTGCAATGTTTTTCGTCCGAAGAAAAATTCAGGAAATTATTGCAGCGAAGTCCGCATATATTGCAATTGATACCACAGAAATACCTCGCCAATTATTTAGGTATCGATGCCACCAACTTCAGCAAGTTGATGAATAAAATAAAAATATAACAAAGTATCTTTTTAATGGATGATCACAATCTTGGTAAAAGCCAAGATTTATGTTTCATGATGGGGCCAACTTTGCGCCATCAAATGTATATATCATGAAAACAAACAAAATCATCCCCATGCTATCCAAAGGCTTTATCCTTCTGTCGGCCTTGAGTTTATTATCCGTCAGCATCATGGCTTTTTCCGATCCGCAATCCGTGATGGATTTGGTGGAAGTGAAATTAGGCAATACGGATGCCTATAGTTCCATCCGCGGTATATATGGCGGAACCGGTTTAGCCATTGTTATTTCCTTGGTTTATCTCATGTGGAAAGAATATCAAAAAGGATTGTTTTTCCTAGCCTTACTTTGGGGGCTTTATGCTTTGTCCAGGCTAATCACAATCGGCAAGGAAGGCGCCTTGGGCGACTTTGGTACTCAATGGCTGTATATTGAATCCATCTTCTTTTGCATTTCGTTATTACTATTTGTTCTGAATAAAAAAATAGCGACCAAGTAATCCAATCGTAAAAAGCAACATGCTATATATTACCTGCATGTCGCTTTACTCAAGTGTATCGGGGTAGTGATATCTATGTAGCGGAGATATGTTTATTTTTGTCATCGTAATTCCATCATTGGAGAAATGAAGAGATACCTCACATATCTATTTTGCTTCGCGTTTGGCATAGCAAAAATACATGCGCAAAATTCACCAAAAATGAACACAAAAGAGCAACTCAATCCATTGTTATGCAATCCACAAACCGGCATTTGCGAAATGCCGGCCGATGCAAACAATACAAACCAACAAGCGGAAGCCGCATCCACAAAACCGATCCGCATCGTCTATTTTACGGATCCGATTTGTTCTTCCTGCTGGGGCATTGAACCTCAGCTCCGGAAACTTAAATTAGAATACGGCAAAAATTTCGAAATCGAATACCGCATGGGCGGCTTGCTTCCGGATTGGAGCTACAACAGTGGCGGAATCAGCAAACCTTCGGATGTAGCCCACCATTGGGACGAGGTTAGCGGGTATTACCAAATGCCGATTGATGGCGATGTGTGGCTGGAAGACCCGCTTCCGTCATCCTATCCGCCGTCGATTGCTTTTAAGGCTGCGCAGATACAGCATCCGGAGAAAGCCATCGTGTTTTTACGCAAAATTCGCGAAATGGTGTTTTTGGAGAAAAAAAACATCACTAAAATAGAACATCTGTTGGCTGCGGCTGAGTATGCCAAGTTAGACGTGGACCAATTTAAGGCAGATTACGAAGGCACTACCGCCCAAAAATTATTTGAGGAAGATTTGGCGTTGGCGAGGAGCTTGGGCGTACGCGGATTTCCGACGGTATTTTTTACCGACCGTACCAAAAACCAGTTGAAAGTGTATGGCACGAAACCGTATAGCGAATTTGAATCGGCCATCTTGGGCCTTTTCCCAGCGGCAACAAAAAATGTGATTGACACCAAACCGGAATCGTTGTTCGGCAAATATCCTACGCTTTGCACGCGCGAGTTTGCGGAACTTTCAAATATAACAATCGCGGAAGCGGAGAAACAGTTGAAGGAATTGGAGAAATCGGGTTTGGTAAAATCTCAACCGTCGAAAAACGGGCCTATCTGGAAAAAGATATAACAAGATAACACATAACAAAAAAAAGCGGGGAATTCCCGCTTTTTTTTGTTATGTGTATTAAATCCTACAAACAATTTTCGTTGTAATACTTAGCCATTTCCGATGTCAGTCTCTCAAATACGTTAAAGTTCTTCCCATATTCATCCATCAGTTGTTTACACGCTTTAAATAATGGCATAATTTCCTTTTTATAGTTCCCAATGCCTACGCGAAACATGGCACCACCGTCTAAGGTGGCATATAAATAATTCGCTCCTGATTCCCCTTGGTTGGCAGGACTTAAACTCAAGTATGACACTTGGGTTTTACCCCTTAAATTAATTTCCTTGGTCGTATAAAACCACATCCCTATTTTACCTGTCGTTACCCGATGGAATGCCCTCTGCTTAGAAGGTTTCTCTAAATCAAGCGGCAACATATCATAAATATCTTTTCCTTCGGTAAAGGATACCAATTTTCCACATTCCACCTTGCCCTCTATTTTTTGTTCGGCCCCACCGGCATCCGTATATTTTATGGAGGAAATATCACCGCCCACGGTATTTACCCTGATATCGCTACAGAAAATGGTATCCTTGTCCTTAAACAATAAATACTGTTGGGCGTCCTGTGCAGATAACACTGCCGAAGAAATAGTTACCGCAAATAATAAAATGTATTTTTTCATATATAGTAAGTTGATTAAAAACAAATATAAAATTTTAAGTTTATTAAAGGTCCCTTCTTAGCTTTGTCCCTACTATTATGTCCAAATTCGGCAACCGTTATTTCCAGTTTTTTATCCTGCTCATTCTTGGGATGATATGGGGCTCGTCATTTATTTTGATGAAGAAGGCCTTACGCACCTGGTCTCCGGATGAGATGGCAGCCGGACGTATTTTTTTGGCGGGCATATTTTTGCTGCCTTTGATCGCACATCAGTTCAAACTGGTGAAGCGGAAAGATTTTTTGCCCATCATCCTCAGCGGATTGTTCGGAAACGCCATTCCCGCCTTTTTCTTTGCATTCGCACAAACACACATCGATAGTGCTTTGGGCGGCATGATCAATTCCACCACGCCCATTTTTACATTGTTGTTCGGCTTGCTCATTTTCCGTATCCGTATTTCCAATTTAGCCTTGGGCGGAATTTTCCTTGGCCTTGGCGGTGCGGTTTACCTTATCTATTCTTACGGGATGGCCTCCGGCGACAATGATTGGCGATATGCCATGCTGGCCGTGGCCGCTTCCGCCTGCTACGGTATGAGCCTCAACATCATCAAATCCAAGCTGCCCCACTTACCTTCCCTATTGATTACCGGCTATCCATTCATCATCACCTCCACGATATCATTCATTTATTTGATAAGCATCGGTACGTTCCAAAAATTATCGGCCAGCCCCGACATGCAACATGATTCCATCTATCTGGTAACGCTGGCCCTCATGGCTACGGCGGTAGGCGTATACTTATTCAACCTGTTGATTAAGCAGACTACGGCCCTTTTTGCATCCTTGGTTACTTACCTTATTCCGGCATTTGCCATCTTGTGGGGATTTTCTGACGGTGAAAAAATCGGGATTTATTATTTTGTGGGAATCGCCATGATTATGGGCGCCATCTGGATGGTGAACCGCGGGCAGTCTGGAAAAAAGTTCGATAAAAAATGATTTTTTCAGCAATTGGTTGTGAATTAAAAACTTTTTGTACTTTTGCGACCCACTTAGAAAAACTGAATTGCGATGTACGCTATAGTAGAAATTGCCGGTCAACAGTTTAAGGTTGAGAACAACCAGGAGATATTCGTTCACCGTTTAAGCGGTGATGAAGGGTCTGCCGTTACGTTTGACCGCGTGTTATTAGTAGAAAACGGAGGCGCGGTTTCCGTTGGAGCTCCAGCTGTTGACGGAGCTTCCGTAAACGCGACTATCCTTTCACACGTGAAAGGTGATAAAGTAATTGTCTTCAAGAAAAAGAGAAGAAAAGGTTACCAGAAGTTAAATGGTCACCGTCAATCTTTTACGAAGGTGAAAATCGAATCAATTATTGCATAATTAGGGGGTTTCCCTTTTAAAAATAAATCGTCATGGCACACAAAAAAGGTGTAGGTAGTTCCAAAAACGGTCGTGAATCAGAAAGCAAACGCTTAGGCGTTAAATTATTCGGCGGCCAAGTAGTTAAAGCCGGTAATATTATCGTTCGTCAACGCGGTACCCGTCACAACCCAGGTGTTGGTGTAGGTATTGGCAAAGACCATACGTTATTTGCTTTGGTTGATGGCGTGGTAGCTTTCCGTAAGAAAAGAGACAACAAATCATTCGTTTCGGTTGTTTCAGCTTAATTAGCTGAGCCCGAACATAACCTCATTCCCGGTTATTCGGAGCTTTGCTCGGAATAACCGGGTTTTTTATTTCCATCTTTCTCGGCTCCGCTCGAAATGACGGAAATAAAAACTATTAAGATAGAAAGAAGCCCTTCTGGCTCTGGATTCATTTGACGTAAACCGTCATTCGTGCGAAGCCGAAAATAGATCACAGAATACAATTAAAAGAATTCCAATATGCTCGATGTACGTTTTGTCCGCGAAAATACAGCCGAAGTAGTTACTCGGTTAAACAAAAGAAACCTTCCCGCACAGGAGTTGGTGGATCAATTGCTCCGTTTGGACGATTCCCGTCGCGAAGCACAGCAACAGTTTGATGCCACGCAGGCCGAAATGAACAAACTTTCGAAAGAAATAGGCGAGTTGTTCAAGAGCGGCAAGCAAGCCGAAGCCAATGCCAGCAAAGAACGTACGGTTCAGTTGAAAGATCTCATCAAAACGTTGGAAGATAAACAACGTGCCGCCGAGCAGGAACTCACCAGTTTGTTACATACCATTCCCAATACGCCGCACGAAAGTGTTCCTGCGGGAAAAACACCGGAGGAAAATATTACCGTACGCGAAAGCGGGTTGAAACCGAATCTTTCTGCCGATGCGCTTCCGCATTGGGAAATTGCCGCCAAATACAACCTCATCAATTTTGAGTTGGGCGTAAAAATTTCCGGGGCCGGATTTCCGGTGTACATCAACCAAGGGGCAAAATTGCAGCGCGCCATGATCCAATTCTTTTTGGACGAGGCCGTCAAGGCAGGTTACATAGAATATCAGGTTCCGCATGTAGTAAATGCCGATAGCGGGTTTGGCACGGGGCAACTTCCGGATAAGGAAGGCCAAATGTACCACGACGCGCAGGACGACTTGTATTTGATACCTACGGCTGAAGTGCCGCTGACCAATATTTACCGTGACGTAATCGTTACGGAGAAGGAATTCCCCATCAAAATGACAGGGTACACACCTTGCTTCCGTCGCGAAGCCGGTTCATATGGTAAAGAAGTACGCGGCTTGAACCGTTTGCACCAATTCGACAAAATCGAAATCGTACAAATTTCCCATCCCGATAAATCTTACGAAGCGCTGGAAGGAATGGTAGAACACGTAGCCGGCCTATTGGATAAATTGGAACTGCCATACCGAATTTTGCGTCTTTGCGGTGGCGATATGGGCTTTACGTCTGCATTGACCTATGACTTCGAAACATGGTCTGCGGCACAACAACGTTGGTTAGAAGTTAGCTCCACCTCCAATTTCGAGACGTTTCAGGCCAACCGTTTGAAACTACGTTTCAAGGATTCCGAAGGAAAAATGCGTTTCTGCCATACATTGAACGGCAGCGCGCTGGCTTTGCCGCGTATCGTGGCAACCTTATTAGAGAACAACCAAACGCCTGATGGAATCAAGATTCCGGCTTGTTTGGTACCTTATACGGGATTTGATTACATTAAATAAAAAAGAACGGAGAGTTGAAAATAGTTGCTTTCAATTTTCAACTCTCCATTTTCAATTTATCTTACCATTCGATGTTTTTGCGGATACGGAATTCCATCGGCAATAAATTATTCAACCTGCCGGGAACGGCTTTTACCCAGCCCAAATTTAATCCTTGGTACCGGACTACATAAATTCCTTTGGGCAATTCGTACGAGCGGATGCTTTCCTTTTTCAGGAATTTCAAGGATTCTTCCTCCGTGAATTCGATATGGGGAATATTATTGTTAACGATAACGCTTAAAGCCAATGCATGTTCAGGCAAAAAATCGCCCCCTTTTTGTATGCCAGCTGCCATACCCGCATACATCACATGTACGGATGAAGTGATGAGTTCAATATTTTTCTCTAAGTTTTTCGGCAATACATATATGGTTTCGTTGCGTTCTTTCCATACATACTCATCTGGTCGTTGTATCCATTGCTGCATCTGTGCATCAGGCTTTATTGTTTTTGAAAAGAAAGGTTTACGCATCTTTGTTTCCGTAGGCATGATTTCAGTAAATTCTGCACTTTTTCTTAATAATGCCAAGTAAAACCCTTCGCCCTTCACGCGATGTGGATAAAAAGCATAACCCATTTTCCTACCATCAGATCTTACACGCTCTATTTCGGGAAATTCGCTATCAGACAGGATGGGAATAAATTCAAATCCCTGAGATAATAATTCGTTTACCTGTGCCTCATTTTCCCCCGCATTAAAAGTGCAGGTAGAATAAATCAAATATCCGCCAGGCTTAACAGCCTTTATCGCTGATGCCAAAATTCTTTTCTGTCTCAATTCGCAGGTTTGTAAGGCATCAGGCGACCAGTGTTTTGCCGCATCCGGGTCTTTGCGAAACATACCTTCACCGCTGCAAGGTGCGTCCACCACTATGACATCAAAGGTTTCGTATAAAACCTCAAAATCTGCTGGGTCCGCATTCGTAATGACGGCATTCGGATACCCCCAACGTTGGATATTTTCCTTCAATGCCGGAATTCTTGTTCGGATTACTTCATTGGCCACGACCAAAGTATCCGATGGAAAATGGGACAGCAACAAGGTAGATTTTCCACCGGGGGCCGCACATAAATCCAACACTACGGCATGGGATGGTAAATCGATCTTTTCCAATGCCTTCTTGATAAACATGGATGAGGACTCCTGCACATAATAAGCCCCGGCATGAAAAGCCGGATCAAAAATAAACTCCGGTCTTTGTGGTAAATAAAAACCTTCCGTATTCCAAGGAACGGAATGTGAACCCACAAACCCAACATTCTTCTTAGAAGGATGTAGTCGTATGGAAACCGCGGGTTCGTTCGTCAATGAACCTAAAAAAGCATCTCCTTCCCCGTCAGGAAAAGTAGTCTGGATCCTATCTATGAAAAGTGGTGGAATCATCATAAAAAAAGCCTTTCCGTATGTGGAAAGGCTTTTACAAAATTATAATATAAAATTATCTTCCGAAAGTAAATGTTCCGTCGAATGTAGTATTGGTAACTACCGTATCGATGGTCGTGGTGAACTGTCCTGCTCTTTTCAGAACCACTTCGTCCGAAGCCAATTTATCAACCAAATAAGAACCATCTACGTTGTATGGCAACAATGTACCTGGATTCAATGTATCGGGAATCTGCGGTTGGAAATCGCTGCTGAGGGAAAGACCTAATTTATCTTTTCCTTGGTCTAACCAAGCCCAAACACCGGTAGAGATATACACATAATTCTGGTAAGGCTGGTTTGCATTTCCCGTAGGACGATAAATATTCAAAGTGTACTTGTATGCACCTTCTTCGTCAAATGTGATATCGAAATCGTATTTTCTAACCAACGTGTTGAAACTTGAACTTCCGGTATTGATGATAACATTTTCCGAACCACCAGTATAATTACCATTAATAGTGACAGTGGATAACGAAATGGAACCGGAATTGGAAGCGTCCGTAAGCGTAACTGCTTTGGAAGATAAACTCCAATCGCCTTTTAAACGGGCCGTTCTGCTTTTGAAGCTTAACGTCGGATCATTTTCTCCTTTTTTGCATGACTGAAAGGAAAAAGCAAGACCTGTGAGTACGAGAGCTATGCCAAGGTAGGATTTTTTGATCATGACTGATGTTGATTTAGGGCAAATCTAAAATAATTCACAAACATTTTGAAAGAATTATATCTTTAAACCGCAATTTAATCATTAACGCGTATGAAATACAGTAAACTATTTCTTTTTATAACCTTTGTCCTGTTTGGCTTTTCGGGCTTTTCCCAATCACCAAAAACATTGGATATTTATTTTTACGAACAGCCGTTGATGTTCTTCAAAACGGATAAAAACAATGAATATGCAGGTGTGGAAGCAGATATTTTGAAAGAATTTTTAAAATGGTGTGAAGAAAAAAAGAAATTGAAAGTGACACCTAAGTACCACAACTATAAAAACTTTAACGATTTCTATACTGCCATGTCGTCCGCTTCCGAAAATTCGATCGGTGCAGGTACCGTAACCATCAATGATGAAAGAAGGGAATCGTTTGCATTTTCGGCGCCTTATCTTAAAAATGTGGCCGTTTTTGTCACCCATGGCAATGTGCCTACGTTTACGTCTTCCGGTAGCCAAACGCTGGCAGTCAGCAAATCATTGTCAAGTGTTGCCCCAACCCCACAATACTCAAAGTTGGTGGGGTTGATAGAGAAAGGCTCCGTTCACCATGCCTACATGAAAAATTTCATCGCCACCCATGCCAACGGCATGCAAGTGGAAGCCGTATCCGGAAATTTATCGGAAATAATAGCGTCTGACCCAAAATATGTGGCCTATATGGATATCATCACATACCGCGAGCTGCTCAGAAACTCCGACAAGTATTTTAAAATCCACCGCGACTTAACCATGAAAGGTGAAAATTTCGGTTTTATCTTCCCTAAAAAATCGGAATGGACACCGCTCGTCAACGAATTTATGGAAAGTGGATTTGGTTTCACGGCCACTAAAAAATACGAAGATATCCTGGAAAAATATTTGGGTTACGAAGTCATCAGTACGGTAGAAATGTTTAATAAATAAACATCCCCCAAACCATTGCTTAAACTGCCTTATGGATTTCCGTAAGGCAGTTTTTTTATAAAGATTCTGCAGCCGATTTGCCCGCAAAGTAACCCGTAGCCCATGCAGCCTGAAAATTATACCCTCCGGTAATGCCGTCAATATCCATTATCTCCCCGGCAAAATAAAGTCCTTTGATGACTTTGCTTTCCATCGTTTTATGGTCTACCGAATTCAACGAGATACCACCGGTAGTTACGAATTCCTCCTTAAAAGTGGTTTTCCCGTTGACGGCAAGTGGATAATTACAACACATCTCAATTAACCGGTTAAATTGGTTTTTACCTACTTGTTCTGCTAAAGCGTCTGGTAAAATGCCCGCTTCGCCCAGTAAAAATGACCAAAGGGATGAAGTAAATCCTTGAGGTACCAGATTTTCCGCCATGCGTTTGGGCCGTTCATAAAATGATTGGTTGAGCTTTTCGGTAAAAGCGTTTAATGACAGCCCCGTCCAATTGATGAGTGCCGTAAATCGATAATCCTTGGCGGCCAACTCCCTGGCGGCAAAGGCCGATAATTTAAGCACGGCCGGGCCGCTGACGCCCCAATGCGTAATAAGTAAAGGCCCGGCGTACTCGAACTTAGTTCCCGCAATCCGCACATTGGCCAATGGGACGCTTACACCCATCAACTTACAGATAGGGTTGGATGGCGAGTTAAACGTAAATAGCGATGGCAACGGAATGACGATTTCGTGCCCCATATTCTTCAACCATAGCAAACCTTCTTCTTTCGGAGAACCACCAGTGGCTATAATCACACGTTGTGCGGAGATGACTTCACCGGTTCTGGATGTTACCGTAAACCGGCCATCAATATTTTCTAGTGATACGGCATCAAAACCGAGTTCTGCACTAATATTTGATTTTTTTAATTCGTTGAAAAGGCAATCGATGATGGTTTGGGATGAATTACTCACCGGAAATACGCGGCCATCCAGTTCCGTTTTTAGGTTTACGCCGCGTTGGATGAACCATGCTTTGGTTTGGGCGGGTCCAAAATCGAAATACAACCTACTTAGCATACGCGCACCCCGCGGGTAAAAGGCGACTAACTTTTTAGGATCTTCCTCTCCACAGGTTACGTTACAGCGTCCACCACCGGATACTTTTACCTTGGCCAAGAAATTCCGCCCTTTTTCCAGCAACCGTATTTTGGCTCCCGGAGCTGCTTTAGCCGCGGAAATTGCCGCAAAAAAACCGGCGGCTCCGCCACCAAGTATTAAAATATCTGTCTTTTTTTCCATGTATATGCCCATACAAAGGTACTTTTGTTATGCCAATGAAAAAGAAAGTCCAATATATAGACTGTGGAAATATTTCCTACGAGAAAGCCTGGAAACTCCAAACCGAGTTATTGGAAGAAAAAAGTGCACTAAAGATTTTCAACCGCAACCATCCAGGCAATGAAAAAGAGATTACAAACCACCTGCTGTTTTGCGAGCATAACCATGTATATACGTTAGGCAAAAGTGGCTCTGAGGAAAATTTACTGTTGAATTTGGGTGAACTGGGCGGAAATAACATCGAGTTCTTTAAAATAAACCGTGGCGGAGATATCACCTACCATGGTCCCGGACAGTTGACGGGCTATCCCATTTTGGATTTGGAGCAGTTTTTTACGGATATCCATAAATATATGCGTCATCTGGAGGATGTCATCATACTTACCTGTGCACATTATGGGTTGGATGCGGGCAGAATTCCGGGACTTACCGGCGTGTGGATTGATTGGCGTACGCCCGAAACTGGGCGAAAAGTGTGTGCTCTTGGCGTACACATGAGCCGTTGGATTACCATGCACGGCTTTGGTTTGAACGTAAATACCGACCTATCTTACTTCAACCACATTATTCCATGCGGCATTACGGATAAGGGCGTGACTTCACTTTCCAAAGAATTGGGAAGATCCCTTGATATGGCGGAAGTGAAAGAAAAACTACTCGAAAATTTTGAAAAGGTGTTCCAAGTTACTGCCGTTGGCTAACTTTGGTACGATATGCAAACCATTCACCCTTCCACTCTACAAAAGTGGCTGCCATGGGCATTTTTATTAATCAACTTCGTGCTGAAGTTTTTTTTCATTGCAGAAAATTCTTTGGCTAACGATGAGCCATTCAGCGTTTACCACGCCCACATGTCGCCTACGCAAATCGTACATTACCTTAAGCTTGGAAACAACCCGCCGTTATACGAGTTACTTCTCCATTATTGGATTCAAATTTTTGGCGACAGCCTGTTTTCGGTGCGTTTTCCCTCCTATTTGCTGAGTGCCGCCACGGTTTATTTCGTATTCCGGCTAGGGAGCTATTTCTTTTCCCTCCGGGTGGCCACAATGGCTTCCGTGTTATATTCGTTTTCCAATTACCAAATGATTTATGCGCATGAGGCAAGGGTGTATGCAATGTTTGGCTTCCTCACCGTGTTTTCCATGTTTTTATATTTACGGCTCTTTGCCCACGACAAAAAATTTAAGGCCTACATAGCCTTGTTGGTAGTTAATACGATTTTATTGTACTCCCATTATTTTGGCTTTTTTGTGATAGCCATACAGACCATTTTTATACTCTTCTCGGGACGCGATGATAAAAACAGGCCGGGTATGCGTTACGGAATATATCTTATTCTACTGTTCTTGGCATATCTACCTAACTTGTGGCTTGTCTTCACCCGTTTTTACGTATCCTCCACCGAAGGTACTTGGCTCAGCAAACCTAACGGATTGCACGCCCTATATCAACTTCTCTGGAAATTTTCTAACCAACCGTTACCTACGGTTGTATGTATCGTCATTATCATAGCCGGTAGTGCAAGACTCATTGGGAAGAAAGAATTTTCTGCCAAAAATCTGGCAAACCGATTTGTTTTTTTCTGGTTTTTCTTACCCTTGGTATTGGTATTTTCCGTTTCGTTTTATGTGCCAATGTTTCTCGATCGATACATGATTTTCATTTCGGTGGCATATTATCTTTTGGTGGCTGTATGTACCGATGAGTTGGCCAAAGTGCACCGTTGGCGTGTTTTGCTATTCCTCTTACCGTGTATATTGTTTATGGGTACTTACCGGCTTTACGTTCACAATGAAAAACCGATGTATGAAATCGTGGGCACGATAGATAATCTCAAAACGGATGCTACCGAAGTTTTCATTAGCCCAACCGAACCTTCTTATGCCTTTTTATATGTTTACAGACGTGATTTATTTAGAGAAATTGATGCAGATGATCCGCATAAGCACACATTTGATTTACTCCGCAATCAACACATTTATCCTGTATATCCTTCCAGTAAAGTATGGCCAACTTCAGATCATGTGCTATACTGGAACGCAAACGGTAAAATGCAGAAAGGTGAAGACAAAATCCTGACACAACTTTCCAGTTCATATCCGTATGAAAAAATATATGATTGCAGTGATGGGTTTAGCGTGCACTCCTATTCCAAAAAACCTTTGCAATAAATACAGTTATTTATTACTTAAGAGATAATAATCTTTAAAAAAGTAATCTCTTTGCGGCAATTTATTATGTTTTATACTTTTTTGCCATTGCAATAACCAGCCAATTAAATTAGAAAGATCAGCAAAATCCATTTTTTTATCAGTATTTGAAAGATATTTATTAGGCTTGAATATTCTTTTATATTCCGTTAATTCTTTTATTATTTTTTTCATATCTTCTTACATTATATTTTTTCATAATTACTATTTTTTTGTCAAGCCCAAAATAGAATAGGGTATCCGCCCAAGCAGATACCCTATAAAACTAACATATGTACTACAAAGAATAATAACGGATATAACTCCCCTTATCAATAAAAATAATTAGCTCTTTCTTCTCTTTTACTTCGATTTTAAGTATTGGGCTTTGGCTTACCTCGTAGATGACCACAGCATTTTCCGTGCTTTTTTCAAACGTTTTTCCGTCCAATGCTTTTTCTACCCAATCAAACAACTTGGGTTGGGATGCCTTGAAGACAATCTTTAGGTTGTCTAAATATTCTTCTTCATTGTCTTCATTATTTTCTTCAATCAATTTGTAATTAAATTGAGTTTCCTGAATATCATTTTCTTTACGATGAGGTGAATTATCTCCACTTCCTCCTGGATAATACGGTACCGACATAGACACATCCAAAGCTACCGTATTCGGATATTTTTCCAAAAAAGAGGTCATGATGGTTTGGATATAATGTTCAAGCGAGCAACTGTACAAATATTTACCTATTTTAATTTCGCTTTGGATAATACTACTGCTATTAGGATCATCCTCTCCATCCAGTTTATTTCTATAAACTTCTGGAACAATATAATATAATACCTCTAAATCTATTTCTTCCATAACACATATTATTTATAGTGAATATAATCAATTTTGTCGCCAAATCTGGATTTCAACTCCTTCATCAACAAATCTGCTTCGAAACGCTGTTTTATAATTTTATCCGAAATACCACCGTAACTTATTTCAAGTTCATTTTTAATTTTTTTAATAATATTATCAGCCTCTTTATTCCCAAGTCTAACTCCTTTATTTTTTAAACTAAACACACTTCCATCCGGGCATTTGGCCCGGACTTCTTTCATTCCAACTTTTAAGAATAATTTAATGTCGGCTGGGCTCAGGCTGCCTCCTGCAGGGTGATTGTGGGTAACGACAGCATTCTTCATTTTTGCCAACAAGGCATCCTCAAACATCACGCTCCCCTCTTTTCCTGAGCTTATCAGCTTTCCTTCCAGCTTACCGTTCCGGAAAATGGCCGCAAACTCATATTCTTGCTCTGCAATAACTTTTTCTACCGTTTTTACACCCGCAGGAACATCGTCATAATGGCGTGAAAGCACGCGGGCCAGCTTACTAGTGTATATACCGCCCAAGTCTTTCAGTTCTTGGGTAAACCGGGTTTTGGACAATGCCTGTTGCGCCTTCTCTTTAGCCTTCAGGAACCACTTCCTTATCTTCTCAAATATCGTCAAAGAACTTGCTGAGGCACTTTTGCCTTGGGCTGCCAGTTAGAAAACTGGCCAAAAAGAGCAATTTTTTTATTTTTTTGTTTCCCTAATTCGAATTAATATAGTATGATTTTCATCAATAAAATCTATAATTTCTTGCTTTTCTTCTTGTGTCAAATCAGGATTGTATATGATTTTGTCGTCTTCCAAAATAAATATTTCTGATAGTTCGGGACAATATTCAAATAAATTTTTAAATCTTTTTTGTAGAATATTACTTAAGAGATAATAATCTTTAAAAAAGTAATCGCTTTGCGGCAATTTATTATGTTTTATACTTTTTTGCCATTGCAATAACCAGCCAATTAAATTAGAAAGATCAGCAAAATCCATTTTTTTATCAGCATTTGAAAGATATTTATTAGGCTTGAATATTCTTTTATATTCCGTTAATTCCTTTACTAATTCTTTTACTATTTGTTTCATATTCTCTAACATTTAAAAAATTTCATAGTTAATTCTTATATGTTCCAACATTTCTTCAATAGTTTTGAAATCGCTTTCCATTCCTACGGCATGTTGAAATGCTCTCTCATGAAAATATGCTCTTTTTTCAAAAGAATGATTATTTCCAAGAATTATATCAATCTCAGCTTGAGATTTATTGGCTCTCTTTAGTTTATCTACTTCTAGATTATCCAACGTATGAGTACCCTCATGTATCAACTCGCTTAAAAAATTGTCTGCGGACTTAGATGCTCTGAAAAAATTTTCTTCCCCAATATTAAAGGCAGCTACTCTTTTAGCCCGTTCAGTACTATATCCAGCCTCAATAAGTTCTTTTTCAAATTCAACATCATCCAAAATCTTAATAACCATCTCATCATTTTCAATCAGTTTTGCAATCTTGTTTCCTTGCTCTGTATAACCTACCAGATTATCTAAAATTTCCTGTTTTGTCAATCCGCTTATTCCTTTTCCTGCCCATCTTTTAACAAAATCTACAAACTTCTTTCTCAACTTGGCATTTTCTACTGCTTCTCTAGCAAATTTTTTGAGAAACCACTTCCTTATCTTCTCACAAATATCGTCAAAGAACTTGCTGAGGGCACTTTTGCCTTGGGCTGCCAGTTTGGTAAAATCATCCAATAATGTTTTGGATGCAACTCCTACTTTGTTCCCTAATTTATTCAATTTTCCGGTTTGAACAGCTAATTCCTCCAAAAATCTTTCAGGCATCAATCCCTTTACAAACTTTAATGCCTTGCTGGCATGTGCACCTTCCAAGCCAGGAATAAAAAACGTACCGATAAATATTGTCGTAAATGCTACCGAATATACCACCTTGTCCGTATTGATGGCTTCAATGCCATCCCGTTGCACATCGTTCCATAATTTGCGCGTACTTTCCCATGCGGCAGATATCAAATTGCCTAAACCCGATGAGAAAAAACGGTAGATGGATTGGGCATAATCTACAAACGTATCCAATGTAAGATCGCTCCAAAAGTCGTACGGCGTTTCGCCCACCATACCCAAAAACACAAAAACACCCGCCACAAAATCCAAAACTCCGTTCCAAATACCACATATGTTGGCGATGAAACCGGTTACGTAGCGTTTTACATTCTTTTGCGCATCCAATGTATCATACAATTCATCTAATGCTACTTGTATGAAAGCATTATATTGCATCACCATGTTTTTTACAGTCGCCAAGCCCATTTGCATCTGTGCAACCATATAATTTTGCCGGACCACCCGAACTGTCTTAGTAAAAGCGGCCATTCCATCAGCGATTCCCCCCATCCGTTTATCGTCGATCTGTAGGGCTTGTAACAATGCTTCTTTTTTGGGTAACAAGTCAGACTCTTTCAATGACTTGAACGTATAATTTCCATGTTCCGAATCCCATACATGTTCAGGGATAGTGAGGTGATCCTGTAAGAGTTTGCCTATGTAGCTGCATCCCATACCGATGATATTCGACACAAATCCCGCGGCATTGGCAATGAGTTCTCCAATCACATTCACGATGCCATTTAATAGGGGATAATCGCTTGCCAAGGTTTGTTTTTTCAAAAAACCGACGAGAATATTTCCATCCTGGTCAAAATTTTTGAAGAAATCCATTTGGTTCTTTTCCATCAAATCCAGAGATAGTTTGACTTTATTCACTAAATCCGTTCCCAACTTGGCCTGTAATATGCCTTTTTCGGCTCCTTTTCGGTTGAAATAAAACAGAAAGGCCTGGTCAGGCTTAGGCATACCAATTTCCTTATAGCATGCTGCCAATTTTGCTTTATCGGTAGAAGTGAATACCCAAATATTTCCGACCAACCTATCTTCCCCTGGCTGATAACCAGACTTTTTATTGGCCTCCAAGTATACTGGCGTAACCTTGGGTACCAAGCCACAATCACAGTCCGGATCTTGTATCATTTGTATTGGGCCAGATTGCTGGGGCTTGATTCCCTGGAAACGATTACTATGAACTTCCTCTGGCCTCAGATTTTGGAAGGCAAATGCTTTTACCAAATTACTTGTGCCCGAAAATGGGCTGTTGTTAAATACCGAAATCTCTTCAACCGATTTATTCATCTTGGCTGCCAGAAAGTTATTATCTGCTTTCTGTCGTATAGAACGAAAAAGGTCTTCGTCATCATTCCACATGAGTGGAATACCGTTTATGTCATCCATGTTTTTACTTGGTTTAATTTTACATCTGGGTTAATATGGTCTATGAAATGATTCTATCGACCGATGCAAAATTCGAAAACAGCGACTGACTAATCTAATCCAAACCGGACTAGATTAGGTCAAAACGGACTAGATTAGTCCTGACAATAAACGATTTAAAATTAAAAAATAGAATAATTATTCTAAAACAAAATTTTGGAAAGCAAAAGAGCCGATAGTTTCCTATCGGCTCTTTTGTTCATTTATAAATATTGATACTAAATATTCCCTATCGGTATTACAGCTTGGCTTTCACTTCTACTTCTTCGAATGCTTCGATGATATCGAGCTCTCTGAGATCGCTGAAGTTTTTGATGCTCATACCACACTCATAACCGTGGTTTACTTCCTTCACATCGTCCTTGAAGCGTTTTAACGCATCGATTTCTCCCGTATGTACTACGATGCCATCGCGGATGATACGCACCTTGTTGTTACGCGCGATTTTACCATCCAACACGTAGCAACCGGCAACGGTTCCCACCTTGGTGATTTTGAATACGCTTCGTACTTCTACGTTGGCCGTTACTTTCTCCACGATGTCCGGAGATAACATACCTTCCATCGCCGTCTTGATTTCCTCGATGGCTTTGTAGATGATGGAATAGTGACGGATGTCGATTTCTTCTTTCTCCGCCAATTTTTTCGCGCTCAACATAGGACGTACGTTGAAGCCTAACATAATGGCATCGGATGCGGAAGCCAACAACACGTCTCCTTCGGAGATAGCTCCCACGGCTTTGTGTATGATATTCACCTGGATTTTCTCCGTTGATAGTTTCAGTAAGCTGTCGGACAAGGCCTCCACCGAACCGTCTGTATCTCCTTTGATAATGAGGTTGAGCTGCTTGAAGTCCCCGATCGCGATACGGCGACCGATATCGTCCAACGTTAAGTGTTTACGTGTACGGAATCCTTGTTCACGTAAGATTTGTTGACGCTTAGTCGCAATCTCGCGGGCTTCTTTCTCATCGTTCATCACGTTGAAAGTATCACCTGCCTGTGGTGCACCGGACAATCCCAATACACGCACCGGAACCGAAGGACCCGCTTCATCCACGCGTCCGCTTCTCTCGTTGTACATCGCTTTTACACGACCACTGTAAGGGCCTGCCAATAAAACGTCGCCTACCTTTAAGGTTCCGTTTTGTACGAGTACCGTACAAACAAACCCGCGGCCTTTATCTAACGTGGCTTCGATAACCGTACCCGATGCATTTCTGTCCGGGTTGGCTTTCAAGTCCAACATTTCTGCTTCCAGCAATACTTTTTCCAATAATTTGTCCATCCCAAGACCGCTTTTTGCGGATACTTCTTGGGCTTGGTACTTTCCGCCCCACTCTTCAACCAGTAAGTTCATACCGGCTAATGCTTCGCGGATTTTTTCTGGATTTGCACCCGTTTTATCAATCTTGTTGAAGGCAAATACCATCGGTACGCCCGCAGCCTGTGCGTGGTTGATGGCTTCCCTTGTTTGTGGCATTACGCTGTCGTCTGCCGCGATCACGATAATCGCCACATCCGTTACTTTCGCACCACGTGCACGCATGGCGGTAAATGCCTCGTGACCTGGTGTATCGATAAACGTGATTTGTTTTCCGTCTTCCAATTGTACACCGTACGCTCCGATGTGTTGGGTGATACCACCTGCCTCACCGGCAATTACGTTGGCTTTACGCACGTAATCGAGCAATGATGTTTTACCGTGGTCAACGTGACCCATGACCGTAACAACCGGCGGACGTGAAACCAAATCTTCCGGAAGGTCTGCTTCCTCTTCAATGATTTCTTGCGCATCGGCGGTTACGAATTCTACCGTATAACCAAACTCTTCGGTAATAATGGAAATCGTTTCGGCATCCAAACGTTGGTTGATGGATACGAACAACCCTAAACTCATACAAGAGCTGATAATTTTCGTTACCGGAATTTCCATCATGCTGGATAATTCGTTGGCGGAAACGAACTCGGTTACACGTAAGATCAGGCTATCCTCATCGGCACGCAACTGTTCTTCTTCTCTACGGGCACGACCTTCTTCACGTTTTCCCTTACGGATTTTTACTCCGCTATTTTTCTTACGCTCGCCTAGGCGGGCCAAAGTTTCTTTTACTTGTTTTTGGATCTGCTCTTCGGTCAACTCGGCTTTATCGGCCTTGATCGGTGGAGCCAGGCGGCGTCTGTTTGGATCCGGAGCGCTTGGTTTTCCTGGGCCGACACCGGCATTAGGGCCGGCGTGTGCCGGTTTATTTTTATCAAAAATATGCTCCTTTTTGATATCGACCTTATCGGTTTTGATGCGCTTGCGCTTGCCTTTTTTGTCGGCTCCGGCACCACCACCTAAAGTTGGTTTGGCTATGCCACGGTCTCCTGGCTTGCGGTCCGCCGGTGTAGGCAATTCCATTTTACCCAATACCTTAAAGCCTTCCAGCTTTTCAACCGTTCCGCGGATAGTTTCCACTTCTTTTGGAACCACAGGCTCTTCCACTGGTGGAGTTTCAACAACCGGTGCTTTCACGGCAGGTTGTTCTACTTTTACCACTGGTTTTTCAACCGTTTTTTTCTCCTCGGCTTTCTTAACTGCTTTCGGAGCTTCTTTGGGCTTTTCTGCCGGCACCGGTTTTCCTTTTTTGGCTTTTGAAGGTGGAGTCAAATCCATTTTACCCAATACCTTTAAGCCAGTAGAAGGCTCCTGTTTTTCAGGTGCTTCTTCTGCCGCCGCTTCGGGTTTGGTTTCTGCCACTACTTCAGGCACAATTTCCACGACCTCTTTAGGCTCGGGAATTACTTCCGGTTCAGGTGCTTTCTCCACCACCGGTTCTGGAATCGGCTCAGGAACCACTTCTGGCTCAGGTGCTTTTTCCACCACCGGTTCAGGCTTAGGCTCAGGAGCTTTCACTTCTGGGACAGCCACTTGCGGTTTAATATTTTTGATAACCAAATCCGGAATATTGTCATCCTCGGAATCGTATTTATCTTTTGACATTACCTGATCGATGGTAATGGTCTCACGCGTGGATTTTTCCTGTCCGAATTTAACGGACTTCTCCTTTGTCGCTTTATCTGCGGCGTATTCTTTGGCCAACAGATTGTACATTCCTTCGTCAATCTTGCTATTCGGATTGACGTCTAACTTATAGCCCTTGTCCGCTAAATAGTCTACGATGGTACCAATACCAACGTTAAACTCTTTAGCTACTTTATTTAACCTCCAGGTCTGCGATTCACTCATTAACTAAGGCTCTTTTTTATTTTTTACGTTTTACGGATGCGGCCGGCAAAGTTTCGTTACTTTTCCGCCGAATCCTCCTCAAATTCTGATTTAAGGATACCTAGTAATTCGCGAACTGTTTCCTCTTCCAAATCCGTACGACGCACCAATTCTTCCGCTGGAATATCCAACACCGATTTGGCCGTATCGCATCCGATAGCTTTCAGCTCGTCAATTACCCAATCCTCGATTTCGTCGCGGAAGTCATCCAATGCTACGTCTTCTTCGTCTATCTCTGCATCACGATAAACATCGATTTCGAAGCTTGTCAGCTTGCTGGCCAATTTAATGTTCAAACCACCTTTACCGATGGCCAAAGACACTTGGTCAGCTTTCAAATAAACGTCGGCTTTTTTGGTCACCTCATCCAAACGGATGGAAGTAATCTTGGCCGGGCTTAATGAACGTTGGATAAACAACTGAACGTTTGACGTGAAGTTAATCACATCAATATTTTCGTTACGTAACTCACGAACGATGCCGTGGATACGTGAACCTTTCATACCTACACATGCACCTACCGGATCAATGCGGTCATCGTAGCTTTCAACGGCAACTTTGGCGCGGTCTCCCGGTACACGAACGATTTTCTTGATGGTAATCAAACCGTCAAAAATTTCCGGTACTTCCTGTTCAAATAATTTTTCTAAGAACACCTCGGATGTTCTGGAAAGAACGATCACCGGTGTACTGTTACGCATTTCTACTTTCAATACTACAGCACGGAGGTTGTCGCCTTTTTTGTAGAAATCTGAAGGAATCATTTCTGATTTTGGCAAGATCAACTCGTTGCCTTCGTCGTCCATGATTAGTAATTCTTTTTTCCAGATTTGGTAAACCTCACCCGAAACGATTTCGCCCACACGATCCTTGTACTTACGGTAGATACCGTCTTTTTCCAAATCGGTTACGCGCATCTTCAGGTTTTGGCCCAAAGCCTGAACGGCACGACGACCAAAGGCTTCAAGATAAACGCGCTCCGAAAGTTCTTCACCGATTTCAAAATCGGGCTCGATTTTCTTTGCTTCGCTATATCCGATTTCCAAGTGGTCTAAATCCACGTCATCGTCAGCCACGATTTGGCGGTTTTGCCATACTTCCAAGTCACCCTTGTCTACGTTAATGATGATGTCGAAATTATCGGCAGAGCCGTATTTCTTGATGATCATACCACGGATTACATCCTCCAGGATGCTCATCATGGTAACGCGGTCAATATTTTTGAGTTCTTTAAACTCGGAAAATGATTCGATCAAATTTACGTGATCCATCTCTATTCAATCATTAAAAAGTGATTACTCTCTTAGCTTCTTTTATTTGCGAAAAATTTATTTCGTGCGTTTTCGGTTCGGCGTTTTTCTTTGCCGGCATCCCTTTTTTGGGCGGCTTGGGCATTTCAAGCAACTCTATTCCGTTTTCGGTTATGCGCTTCAGCAGACCTTCTCTTTTCTGTCCGTCTTCCGTGGTAACCGAAATTTCGCGATCCAAATTTTTATGGTACTGCTGCATATGCTTGAAAGGCCTGTCCATCCCTGCGGACGAAACGGTCAAATCAAACTCATCCAAATCTTCGCCAAAATCTTTTCGTAAAGCCCGGTTGATATTGATACAATCCTCAATCGAAAACTTTTCGAAACTATCTATATACACATAAATTTTGCCCGCAGGTGTAAAATCCACCTCCGTCAAAAAATGCGGCGTCCCTTCTAATTTGGCCTCTACGGCCTTTTCTACCAACTCTGCTGTTATCATAACGAAAAATAAAAGAGGGGACAATCTGTCCCCTCGATCAACTTCGATGCAAAGTTATAAAATAAATTTTAATACTCAAATACTTTGCGCAAAGAAGTGAGTTACATCCAAATTTTAGTTTGGTTCACCACTCCCTGTTAATGCCCTACGTGCACTTCTGCCGGCTGGATTACTTCATAGGTTTCCTTATTGTAAAGTACCGCCACGATCTTTAAATGTTCCACGTTCCATTCGGGTTTGATGGGCAATGACCATGATTTTCTGAAAACCGACCCCACTGCGGGATCAGTCACTATTTCTTCGCCCCAAACAGGACTGATGTTCCCTCGGAGTGTATGCATAAAGACATAATTATAGGCATGGTCCTGCGGCAAGTTTTGTCCATACCATTTTTGGTCGCCTATGATGCTATCTTCAATTACATAGGCGGCTAAATTGTAAGTACCTTGCATAGGCTCCAGGAATCCCGCATTCACGTACGCTATGATTTTATTTTTCGTCGCGTCATGGTAACTTTTTATGGCCACCTGTGCATCGGCCTCCGGCGAAGCGCCCAGAATGGCACTTACTTTATTGTTCCATGTATTGGGCAAGGCATAATACGTGTTTCCGTTTTTCTTGCGGTTGATCATTCCATTGGGCTGTCCCGCGGAAGTGATACCGAAGATCCCATCCAAAGCATTGCCCACCGGGGTGCGATAATCCGCCGGATATGTCGGTGGTATGGGAGGGGAAAATGTTGATCCGGCGTGAATGGCCATTCCAATAATCTTCCCGCCTGAACTGCTTACCATATTCTCCAGAATAACGGCGGCATTGGGGCAGTTTCCGCAGGTATGGCCCGTATAATCCTCCACTAGTACACGACGTGGCTCCGAATAATTTAACGTAAAAACCGGGGGCGGATAAGCCACCGTATCTATGGAACTGGCATTCACCGCTCCATAAGGCGCCTCTATCTTATCGCATCCCGTAAATGCCATAGAGAAAACCATCGCAGCTAAAAGAAGATGTATGGGTGAAAATATCTTGTTTTTCATGTGGAAAAAAAATTCAATTTACTAAAAACTACCTACGTACGAAAACGTTAAACCGTTTGCAGCCGGCACGGCACGGCAGATGCCCCCGATACACAACACACCGGCGCGTTGGCGACCATAATTAAGTGTAAACCGGTGGTTGCCCAAATTATACCCGGCACTCATTAACGGATAATTCTGGCGTCTGGATTTATCCGGATTTCCGTAATTGTATTGGTTCATCACACTCACGTACCAGTTTGGAGAAATGGTGTATTCCAACAAGGCCATGGCCCAATCCCCTTGGTCCTGTTTGGTAAATAATCCTTGCAGCTCTAATCGTAGCGCGTGTTTCGTATTGATTCTCCAACTCAAATCAATCACGCCGATGTTGGCATTCACAAAAGGATCGGTGCTGAGCTGCGAAATGGTGAGTACGTTTAAGTTGGCGTATAAATTCATATACATCACCGACATTTTCCACTTTTTGTTGAATTTTTTGGTGATTTCGATATTAAAATCGCGGTAATATTCCTTGCCCAAACCCGAACCTACTGTATAGCCGTAACGGTCGCCTAAGGTCAATGAATCCTGCCCTTCTACGTAGGTGATATTTTTACGGCTCATGGTGTCCAGTCCATAAACGATGGAAGCGTTGACGTTGATATCCATACCATATTTACCGCCCAATTTGGAGCCTCTTGGGATACTAAACTGGAAATCGGCCTGCAGCCCCTGTTCGCCCATGGCCTGTACGGCATACGGATAAATACTGGCGGCCAGGTTGTACGTATGCTGTTTATTCAGCATCGGAATCCAGTTCAACAACTGGCGGTTTCCGCTTACTTCCCGGTCCGAACGGAAATCGAAGTTATCTACCCGCTTGGCGCCTACCGAAACCCCAAAGTTTTGGGTGAAGAATGAAGCGGATACGATGGCCGCTGTTCCCGGCCTATAAGTATATTGGTTGGCAGATGATGGATCGTTGAATTTATAGGCAAATTCTCCATTGATGTTGAACTTACCCAACCGTAAATTGGCCCGACCGGCAGCCGTGGTTACGTTGGCCGGCAAAAACAATACTTCGGGCCCAACCACCTTTTCGGTGCCGGGCTGGAATTTGCTGACGAAACTTCCGCCAATCATCACGTCCACGTTTTTATCCTTCAGTTTCGGAATCATTTCCGCGAAGTTGATTTCGCCATCTAGCCCACGAACCGTTCCCGGGCTGTAAGCAAAGAAATCCCTGGTACGCCCAAAGATACCTTTTACATAGATGCCTTTCACGTTATATTTTACACGGAAACCGTCGGTATAGTTATCAAAGCCTAATGACCGTGCTTCGTATGCACGATAGGTCAACCCGTTTCCGAATTGCTCGTAAAAGCTACCTGCCGTTACTTCCAACGTTTTGTATTTATAGGATGCCCAACGGTAGGTGATGCCTTGGCCGGTATAGCTTTCGTCAATGCCGAGCAATGGTTTGGGCAAATAAGCCTCATACCGCACGCCAGCAGAAAAACCTCCCTTTTTATATTGGAGGTAAATAAACGAGTTCATCCGGAAGCGGTCTGGAACGTCGGGTGCGCCGATGGCTGGATCTTTCGTATAGTATTGCGCATCAATTCCCGCATTCCCGGTAATGCTGCCCCAGGTATTCTCGTTTCCGATGGGCTGCTGCGCGATAAGTGTGGCTGAAGCACAAAGCGACAAACCAAATAAGAGTAAATGTTTCAACCTCATGAAAATGAAATAATGTTCCGAAGTATTTATTTTCTAAGCAATTGGCAAGGGAACGGTCAATATGCTTTTTGGGAGCTAGTGTCCGTCAAGAGGACGGCCGGCAGCCACTTTTTTTACTACGTCATACAGCACCTTTTCGTCGCCGGGCTGGTAGGCGATGTGTTGCCATACGATTTCACCTTTTCCGTTGACCACAAAAGTATGGGGCGGATTATTCACGTTCATGGCACGCTTAAAATCTTCGTTCGCGTCCAAATAAACCTCATATTCCCAACCGCGGCCTTTCACCATCGGGCCCACCTTGGCTGTATTTCTGGAATCGTCGATGGAAATGGCGATCAGCTTTACGCCCGTTTCCTTTACCCAATCCTCATATTCATCCGCGATGGTCGACAGTTCCAATACGCAAGGCTTACACCAAGTAGCCCAAAAGTTGATGATCATCGGTTTACCATCGTTAAAGAATTTATCCGTCTGTATCGTATTTCCATTAATGTCCTTTACCGCCACGGCAGGAATCTTATTTTGGGCCATAACGCTCATGGAAGCGGCCATCATAGATAAAAAGAGAAATTTTTTCATGTTCTTTTTCTAAACAAATAGTAGCCAAATATAAACGGTTTAGGAGAACGGGCGACGAACTACTCCCCTTTTAACAAAGATTAATTCAAAACCTTGATATCCCTAGCTAATCGATAGATTAGTATATGCTGAAATATCAATGAAATTCCTAAACTTGCACAAACCAAACACACATGCGTATCATCGCCGACTGCGGAAGCACGTCCTGCAAATGGATCATAAAAGGAGAAGAAGGGCGCTTGGGCGGCCCGGGAATCAATCCGTCGGTGATGTCGCCTTTGGAATTAGCATTGGGTTTCGAGACCAACGAAAAACTTTTTTCGGGCCTGCCCAAAAATGAAGTGGCGCAAGTAAATTTTTATGGTACCGGCTGCATCAATGAAAAAGCAAAAGGTATCGTTTCGCATTGGCTGCGTAATATTTTTCCGTTGGCCGAAATTATTGTGGAATCTGATTTGTTTGGCGCTTGCCTAGCCGTGCATGCCGATGGCGAAAATGTGGCCGTAGGTATTTTGGGGACGGGTTCCGCCGCCGCGGGTTTTAACGGTACGGATGTAACCCGCATCACGCCATCGCTCGGCTACCAATTGGCGGACGAAGGAGCTGGGTCCGATATCGGTCGTAGGCTACTCCTCGCCTATCTGTACGGCGAACTACCCAAAGAACTCTTTGATGCATTTTACGCCCGTTTTCCGGAAACGGAAACCAATTGGGTGATAGATAAAGTATATACACAGCAAGTCGGTAGCGCTTTTTTGGCCCAGCATACCCAACTGGCGGTGGATTACCCGGAACATCCCTACATACAACAAACGGTCAGTGAGACATTTTCGGTTTTTATCCGCCGACATTTGAAACCTTTACTGAATAACGGTTTTAACCATGCGGGAATCATTGGCTCCGTAGGATTTGGTTTCCAAGATTTGTTGCGCCCCTTATTGGTTGAATCCGGTTTTGAATCAGTTACAATAACCCGTGATCCACTAGACTCTTTGCCCGAAAAAATTTGGGGATAAGTTAAGTCCAAAATTTCCTCGACGGCTTTAAAATGGGTGGATGGGACGAGTCCGGACCATCCTTCACATTGAAATTGCGTGATTAACATTTTGTTAACCTACACGCCAAGCATGCATCCTAACGCGTTAGCATCACTCTTTTTCGTTGTTTGGGATTATTTAAGATTTATCTATCCCAAAAAGGTTATTTTTGGCCAAAATCGAAATCAAAGTGGCCAGAATTTTAACGGGCATACAAAGTACGGGGACTACGGCTCCACACCTCGGGAACATACTCGGGGCCATAGAGCCGATGGTACGTCTTTCCCAAGAACCAGGCAACGAAGCATTTGCTTTCATTGCCGATTTACATTCACTCACCACCATCAAGGATGCCGCACAACGTATCAGCAATGTACATGCGGTAGCGGCCACTTGGCTTGCCTTCGGTTTCGATACGGACAAAAACACATTTTACCGACAAAGCGACATTCCTGAAGTTTGCGAGTTGACTTGGTATCTCAATTGCTTTACGCCGTTTCCGATGTTGGCCAATGCCCATAGTTTTAAGGATAAATCCGAAAACCTGTCGGACGTGAATGCTGGATTGTTTACCTATCCGGTGTTGATGGCTTGTGATATATTGCTATACGATGCCGATTTTGTACCGGTAGGAAAGGATCAGGTACAGCATCTGGAAATTACGCGCGACATTGCCTCCGCCTTTAACCGGAAATACGGTGATGTGTTTGTGGTTCCCACAGCGAAAGTTGAAGAGAATGTGATGACCATTCCGGGTACCGATGGCCGCAAAATGAGCAAATCTTACGACAATACGATCACGATTTTCCAAAGCGATAAGGATTTGAAGAAAACCGTGGCCAAAATTATTACGGACGCCACACCGCTGGAGGAACCAAAAAACCCGGATACATGCAACGTGTTTTCTATATACTCGTTGCTGGCTTCGGACGAACAAAAACTGCAGATGCGAAAAAACTACGAGGGTGGAAATTATGGCTACGGCCATGCCAAAGCCGAATTATTGGAACTGATCATCAAAAAATACGAGGAGCCACGCAGAATCTATGCCTACTATATGGAAAACCCGGCAGAATTGGAAGCCAAATTGCGGATCGGAGCAAAAAAAGCACGCGATTTGGCTGTAGATAAAATAAAAACAGTACGTACCTTGTTGGGCTACAACGCCCATTAATGAATGAATATGGAAGCACTCAACTTACAAGTATCCCAAATGGCGGAAACGCTCATCGGATCGGAGATAATTAAACTGGCGGGACAAGTAAACCGCATGATCGCGGACGGGGCTAAGGTCCATAATATGACCATCGGTGATTTTGATCCTAATATTTTCCCTATCCCGGACGAATTGACGGAAGAAATCGTGAGCGCTTACCACGCACACAAAACGAACTATCCACCGGCGGATGGCATCAAGGAATTACGCGAAGCGGTGAGCGATTTCCTGCTAAAAAAAGGAAATCTCTCCTACTCTGCCGATAATATTCTGATCGCGGGCGGTGCGCGTCCCATCATCTACAGTATTTTTCAAACATTGGTGGATCCCGGCGAAAAAGTAATTTTCCCGGTACCATCCTGGAATAATAACCATTATTGCCACATCACCCGCGCCGAACAGGTATTGATAGAGGCCAAACCGGAGAATAATTTCATGCCGGTCCGTGAGGATATCGAACCACACATCAGCGATGCGGTATTATTGGCCATATGTTCTCCTTTGAATCCAACGGGCACCGTATTTTCCCGCAAACAGTTGGAAGATATTTGCGATATGGTGTTGGAAGAAAATGCCCGTCGTACACCGGACCAAAAACCGTTGTACGTCATGTACGACCAAATATATTGGATGATTACGTTTGATGGAGTAGAACATTTTGACCCGGTAAGCTTACGCCCGGAAATGAAGGAATACACCGTTTTCATCGACGGAATTTCCAAATCGTTGGCCGCTACCGGTGTTCGCGTGGGCTGGTCTTTCGGTCCTACGAAAATCATGGCGAAGATGCGCTCCATTTTAGGGCACGTAGGTGCTTGGGCTCCAAAAGCCGAACAGGTAGCCACCGCCAATTACCTGAACAACGGACCGGCATTTGACAATTATATCGATGAGATGCGTACGAAAGTTGCCAACCGCCTTTTTACGTTACATAACGGTATCGAAGCCATGAAAAACGACGGATTGCCGGTGATGAGCATCGAACCGAAGGGCGCCATTTACCTGAGCGTAAAATTTTCATTGCTCGGCAAAAAGACCGCCAACGGCGAAACGTTACAGACTTCTACCGATATATTCTCTTACTTGCTGGAAAATGCCGGTTTTGCCGTCGTTCCATTTACCGCGTTCGGCAATGAGCCAGGCACGGAATGGTTCCGTGTATCGGTGGGTACCTGTAAAGAGGAAGATTTACCGGGATTATTGGAAAATATACGCGCGGCCTTGGCGCTGTTGAGCTAATTTTTAGGAAGAGAGATTTTAGATGGACCAAAATAGATATTGTGTAATCATGGCCGGCGGCATCGGAAGCCGATTTTGGCCTATGAGCCGCCAAAATAAACCTAAACAGTTTATTGACATCCTAGGCAACGGAGAGACTTTGCTGCAAGCCACTTGGCGTAGGGCCACGGAATTTTGTTTGCCCGAAAATATTGTGGTGGTGAGCAATGAAATGTACGAAAGCCTCATCAAAGAACAGTTACCGGGAATCAACCCGGATAATATCCTTTCTGAGCCGGTCCGCCGTGATACGGCGCCTTGCGTGGCTTATGCCGCCTATAAAATCAGTCTCAAGAATCCCGATGCCGTGATGTCCGTAGTGCCATCGGACCATTTGATTTCCAAAGAACTGGAATTCGTTCGGGTGATGAACCAAGCATATAACGAAGCCGCCGACGGCGAAAAATTGTTGACGCTCGGTATCCAGCCTACACGTCCCGATACAGGTTACGGTTACATTCAATTTGATGTAAACGGAGGACAATTGGGCGACGGCAAATTCAAACCGGTAAAATTGTTTACCGAGAAACCGAACGAAGAAATGGCACAAACCTTCATCGCCAGCGGTGAGTTTGTGTGGAATTCGGGCATGTTCATTTGGACGGTGAAAAATATTTTGGGTGCATTTGAGGAGTTCCAACCGGAAATCATCTCGTTGTTTAAGGAGAAACCCGAAGTGTATTATACGCCGGCAGAGAAAGACTTCATCAATACCATCTATACACAATGCAAAAGCATTTCCATCGACTACGGAATTATGGAAAAGGCTGAAAACGTGTATGTGATGGGTGCCGACTTAGGCTGGAGCGACCTAGGAACTTGGGGTTCGCTATATGAAAAACTGGCAAAAACCGATGGTGATAACGTAATCGTAGGCAAAAACGTGATGACCTTTGATACCAAAGGCTGCCTTGTAAATTGCCCCAAAGAAAACCTTGTCGTGTTGGGAAGCATCAAAAACCTTATCGTGACAGAATACGACGATATGTTGCTCATCTGTAAGAAAGATGAGGAGCAAAAGATAAAACATTACGTAAACGAGATCAAGATTTCAAAAGGAGAAAAATTCCTATGAGAAACACATTATCCATTCTTATCGCCTTGGTTTGCTGCATTTCGGTTTCGGCACAAACCACTCCGGAAAAAACAACGCTTTATTTTCAAAAAAACGCCACCATCACCACCAAAAGTTACGATGATAGCCCGGTAGTGGAAGTAAATATCGTGCCCGGAAAAAACTTGGTGTTCTTTTACGAATGGCAATCTCGTAAAAACCCGATGGTAGCCGACGCAGACAGAACCGACAAACTTTATTTTGAACTTACGCCCACACAAGCGAAGTCTTTTCAAGCCAGCGGTGATGAACTCGCCAAAGTATCAACCATCCGTTGCCGTTTGTGTTTTTGTTTGGAAGGCGGTTGCAGAAACAATCCCAAAGGCATGCTTACGGTAAAAAAATCGTCGTGTGGAAAATACGCCGTTACCTACAAGGACGAAGCCGATTCCGAACGTTATTTGGTTGATGCCGTTTTCTCCGCCAAAAAAGAAAAATAATGAGGGGAAAAGGCAAAACTGCATTGGTTACCGGAGCTTCTTCAGGAATTGGCCGCGCTACGGCCGAAGCCTTGGCGCGGGAAGGATTTTCGCTGATTATTTGCGGGCGCAGAAAAGAAAGATTGGAAGAATTACAAACAAAACTTTCGGCCTTTGCCACGGTTCATATATTAGTATTTGACGTTCGTAACCAACCCGAAACCAATACCGCGATTGCCAGCCTTCCCGAAGCATTTAAAACCATAGATGTATTGGTGAATAATGCCGGAAATGCACACGGACTTTCGCCCATCGAAAACGGTGATACGCAGGATTGGGATGCCATGATTGACATCAATATCAAAGGCCTGCTGTACGTATCCAAAGCCATTATTCCCGGAATGACGGAAAGACGTTCCGGCCATATCATCAATATAGGTTCCATCGCGGGCAAGGAAGTATATCCCAACGGAAATGTATACTGCGCCACAAAACATGCCGTAGACGCATTGAACAAAGGCATGCGCATGGATCTGAACCAATACGGAATCCGCGTGGGCGCCGTAAATCCGGGCTTGGTAAAAACCGAGTTTTCCTTAGTAAGATTCAAAGGCAACGAAGAACGCGCCACACCGGTTTATGAAGGTTATGAACCCTTGCTGCCAGAAGACATTGCGGATATCATCCGTTTTATGGTCACGAGACCTTATCACGTCAATATTGCCGATCTCACCGTTTTGCCTACGGCACAGGCCTCTCCTACGCAGTTAAAAAAGGGATAAATGGGTTCAGCGTAAACCCACTTATTCCCAAAGTATTAAATTTTCATCTCGACCCAATTATTATTTTCACTTTCCTTTTGGAAAGTTGAATATGTATGTAGTTTTGACGTCTTTTTCGAACATACATAAAACACAATGGGACACCGTTACGAACACAAACTTTCAGCCGCTGGCATGCTGATTACCCTCGGAATTATTTTCGGAGATATCGGAACCTCGCCGCTCTACGTATTGAAAGCCATCGTAGGTACACAACCCATCGATGCGATGAGCATCAAAGGGGCCATCTCGTGTATATTTTGGACACTCACACTGCAAACCACCATCAAGTACGTGATACTTGTACTTAGGGCGGATAATAAAGGCGAGGGTGGCATTTTTTCCCTATACACCCTGGTAAAAAAAACAAAGGTAAAATGGCTCATCTTTCCGGCTATCATTGGTGGCGGCACCTTATTGGCGGATGGAATTATTACGCCACCCATCTCCATCTCTTCGGCCGTTGAAGGTTTACAAGCCATCAATCCACATATCCGCACCGTCCCCATCATCATCATTATCATTACCGTTTTATTTTTCATACAACAATTCGGAACCAAATTCATCGGTAAGTTCTTTGGTCCCATGATGTTTGTCTGGTTTGCCATGTTAGGAATTTTGGGTGCCGTACAAATGACGAGTAATTGGAGTATCCTAGGAGCAATCAATCCCTACTATGGATATAAATTATTGGGCGCACATCCTGAAGGTTTTTTGATTTTGGGAGCCATTTTTCTCTGCACGACCGGAGCCGAAGCCTTGTATTCCGATCTGGGGCATTGTGGTAAGGAAAATATCCGCATCAGTTGGGTTTTCGTAAAAACCACATTAATTCTCAATTACTTCGGTCAGGGAGCATGGCTCATCGGCCATCATGGAAAAACCTTGGGAGAAATTGGTGTAGCTAATCCGTTTTATGCTATTATGCCCGAGTGGTTTATGCCCTTCGGTATTGGCATTGCCACGATGGCCGCGGTAGTAGCCAGCCAAGCCATGATCAGCGGATCTTTTACTCTCATCAACGAAGCCGTCCGGTTGAATTTTTGGCCTAAAGTCAAAATAAAATATCCGACGGACCTAAAGGGACAGATTTATATTCCTTCCATCAATTTTTTATTGTGGATAGGCTGTTTGATCGTGGTCATCTACTTCCAAAAATCATCCGAAATGGAGGCCGCCTATGGCTTGGCTATCGTACTCACCATGTTGATGACGACGATTCTATTTACGTATTATCTCATCATGAAAAAGTACCATCCGGCCATCATCATCGGATTTACCATTATCTATTTAGCCATCGAGTCCGCATTTTTGATTGCCAACCTGCATAAATTTTGGGATGGAGGATGGATTACCTTGCTCATTGCCTGCACCTTGATTTCGGTCATGATGATGTGGTTCTTTGCCCGAAAAATCCGCAACCGTTACGTGGAATTTGTTCCGCTTGATAAACATCTTCCCATATTGGCCGATTTGAGTAAAGATTTTAGCGTACCCAAATACGCCACACACCTGGTTTATTTGACCAGTGCAGATAATCGCTCGGAAATTGAATCGAAAATTATTTATTCCATTATGCAAAAACAGCCAAAACGGGCTGATATATACTGGTTTGTACACGTAGATGTAGTAGACGAACCATACCGGATGGAATACAAAGTAAGCGAATACATCCATGATGATGTGATCCGTATCGATTTCCGTTTGGGCTTCCGCGTGGAGCCGAAAATTAACCTTATGTTCCGCAAGGTGGTGGAAGATATGGTGAAAAACAAGGAAGTGGACATCACCAGCCGCTATGCCTCATTGAACAAGAACAACATCATCGGTGATTTCCGTTTCATCGTCATCGAAAAATTCATTTCTTACGAAAACGAATTGCCGTTCTACGAAAAATGGGTGCTGGAAATCCACGCTTTACTAAAACGCATGAGTTTATCTGAAGCAAAAGCATTCGGGCTGGATACCAGCAATGTGACCACCGAAGCCGTTCCTCTGATTATTACCCCGCCTAAAGAGGTTACGCTTAAACGTATTATCGACTAACAAAAAAATGTATGCCCGTATTGGTCTATTTCTACACATACGTATAGAATATCCCAAGCCATATTCGATATTTGTTTACTGAATATCAGAATGTTGAAATAATTTTTTTTGATTGGCATGAAGTTTGGCTCTTATTAGGTAACATTCTGAAAGAATGTCAAACTTAATGCTAAGTATTATGGAAACGAGGGCAAATACATCGGAACAAGACATCACCAAGGCGAATATTTCAATTCCGGGTGGCATAGCGGGAGAAGTCCACGAAAACACCATGCAGGAAAAGCTCGGTAAACGAAAATTCCATCCTTTTCTGGAGGAGAAATTGCATCCATTTATTTTAAACATCTACAAGGATTATAGCGTAAGCGGATACTTTTTGATGATTGCCGTATCATTTATAGCCATCGCTATCGTGGTCGGAATCTTGATGGGTATTTATTGGGCAGTATCGAATTAACCTACATATAGCTTATCGGTCTCGGCCGATACAAAAAAAGGGTCTATTTCTACCAGATTTAGACCCTTTTTAGTTTAACTATAACAACCAACTTAATATTTATTCAACTCCGGCTGGATGGCGTCTACCCAAGCCAAGATTCCTCCTTTGAGATTATAGAGGTTATCAAAACCGAATTTTTCTTCCAATTCCCGCACAGCTTTGGCACTTCGTCCACCCATTTTACAATGGATCACTACTTTTTTACCTTGGTCAATTTTGCCTGCATTGGCGGCCACTGTAGATAATGGAATTAATTCAGCACCGATGTTTACGATTTCGTACTCATGCACTTCGCGCACATCAATCAGCTGGAAATCTTCGCCTTTCGTTTGCCAATCGTATAATTCCTGCACCGAAATTTCTTTGATGGCCTTTTCGGTACTTGGCGTTTTCAATCCGCAGAATTGCTCATAATCTATCAGTGCCTTGATCGTGGGATTTTCACCGTTCAAAGGATTATCGGCGCGACGTTTAATATTGAACGTCCGATTCTCGAAAGACAAGGCGTCGAATGTGTAAAATTTACCGCTCAAAGGTTCGCCCGCTCCCGTTATCACCTTAATCACTTCCAATGCCTGCAGGCTTCCAATAATTCCGGGCAATACACCCAATACTCCGCCTTCGGCGCAACTGGGCACCAAACCCGGAGGCGGAGGCGTTGGATACAAATCGCGGTAATTTGGCCCCAATTCTCCCGCCGCATTGGTATAATTAAATACGGAAACCTGTCCGTCGAATCTAAAAATGGAAGCGTATATATTTGGTTTTCCCAATAACACGGCCGCATCGTTTACCAAATAGCGTGTGGGAAAATTGTCTGTTCCGTCAGCCACCAAATCGTATTCTTTTAAAATATCCAAAGCATTTTGCGACGTAAACTGCGTGTTATACGTAATGATGTCGATGTGCGGGTTTAAGTTAAGCAAACGCTCCTTGGCCGCTTCGGCTTTAGATTTACCCACTTCCGTAACCCCAAAAAGTACTTGGCGGTGTAGATTGCTATCATCCACTACATCAAAATCCACGATGCCGATTGTGCCTACACCGGCAGCCGTCAAGTATAACAAAACAGGACTGCCCAAACCTCCTGAACCCACTACCAACACTTTGGCTGCCTTCAATTTTTTTTGTGCCTCCAGACCAAATTCCGGAATAATAATATGCCTGTCGTAACGGGCCAATTCTTCTTTGTTGAATAAAATATTTTCTGTGCTCATAATTATTTATATATTAATGTTTTCCACCTGCAATAGCCGGTACAATACTGATGATGGTTGATGCGTTTACCTTCGTTTCTTCCTGTTTCAGATCGCGGATATCATCGTCGCCCACGAATACGTTGACGAATGTGCGGATGCGACCATTTTCATCCAACAGGTGTTTTTTCAACTCGGGAAACTCCGTGGTGATCGATGATACGACCTCATTGATATTGCTTGCCTCCACATTCACCTTAGCCGTATTATTGGTGAATTTTCTGAGCGGCGTTGGGATAATTACTGTTGCCATGATGTACTTTATTTATGATGATTAATTAAATTTATACTGTTATATTTTGTTTGATTCCAATTGATACAGATTCTTCCTCAAATACTGAGTCGTCATTCAATCTCCAAGATTGTTGGTCGTCATATTTCCCTTTCAAAATCGATAAAATCAGGTATGAAAAATACGGCTGCGCCGCCACGCGGTCATGTTCCGATGCTTTAGATGGATGATCCGGGTGTGAGTGATATACACCAAGAAAATCTAAACCATTTTCCAATGCATATTTCTCGGCGGACATATAATCCTTCCCGGAGATTTCAAATCTGCGGCGTTTATCGCCGTCTTTTGCATTATCCACAATAAGTACAGCAGTTACAAAACGGTTTTCGCCGGCATCCTTACCAAATAAAAATCCGCAGCATTCATCAGGAAAAGTTTTCTCCGCATCAAAGATTAACACCTGCTGCACCTTTACATCTATATATAACATCACAATATTTTTTTGATTATTTCACCGTATTTATCTGCATTATCCGGCAGTATCGTTACAATAGTGCCATAATCCAGCCTTTCGGCCACCTTTAATGCGCCAACAATATTTCCCGCAGATGATGGGCTCAATAACAAGCCTTCGTTTTGGTAGATAGTCTTGATCATCTCATAGGATTCTTCCGCACTAATTTCCACTATTCCATCAGCCACATTGGGATCATAAATCGTAGGAACCAAAGCCGTTTCCAAATGCTTCCAACCTTCCAGGCCATGCATGGGCGAATCGGGTTGCAATCCAATAACTTGGATATTTTCTTCAATTTCTTTCAAACGTCTTCCTGTTCCTACCAACGTTCCCGTGGATCCTAGTGCTGAAACGAAATGTGTAACTTCCGGAAGCGAGTTATAAATTTCGTCAGCCGTGCCGTTTTTATAGTGTGCTTTCCAATTATTTTCGTTGCGGTATTGATCAGCATAAAAATAGGTTCCGGGATTTTCGCGAAACAATGCCTTGGCCACTTCCTGTGCACCATCCGTACCTTCAAACCTGGAGGTCGGAATAATTTCCACACCCAATGATTTCAATATTTTTTTTCTCTCTTTCGATGCATTTTCGGGTAGACATAATGTAACCCGGATTCCAATTTTGGCCGCGATGGATGCATACGCGATGCCCGTATTGCCACTGGTGGCATCCAATAAAATCTTATCATGGCGAAGTTCACCATTTAGAATCGCTTGCCTGATAATACGATAGGCTGCACGGATTTTCACGCTGCCACTCAGTTGCTCCCACTCTTTCTTGCCATAAATTTTTACGTTCGGATTGGAATGCAACGACGTAAATGAATGCAACGGCGTATTGCCAACCTCATGGGCCACCATCCCTAATCTTGCGTCTACCGCAGCTTCTAAATTATCTAATATTTCCATCATCATTTTTTGCATAAAAAAAGCCCCACCTTTCGGTGGGGCTTCGTTATTGAATAATAAGCTAATTTACTTTTTCAATCACAAAAGCGGACATTCCACCATCAATAGCCTGTACGGCATACAACAACATGTATGCTGACAAGGATGGATGGATATATTAATCGTTCTATTCATTTGTGTGAAAGCAAATGTAAGTGGTTTTTTGAATAAACAAACATCTACCGCAAATATTTTGTTTTTTTCCTTGGGCACAATTCCGTGAATATATGCATGAAACCCGATCATCAAACCAAACCGACCATTCGTTAGACAGAAAGAAAAAAAAACTTCCTCCTATCTAATTTTACCACAGAATACCATTCCTGTATCAACAGGCATAAATCATCATTCATTTGGATCGAAACAGTACAAAAACTAAGTTAAAACAAAGAGTGAATAAACTTAGCTCTTAGTTTTTTTTGTAAATAAGAGTTTTAACTTTATTCTGGCTTAAAAAACAATCGAATTGTCAAGAATCTGTATCCTCTTCATCTTATGCTTTTGTTCTATTCTCGCGTTACAGGCACAACAGGTGACCCGTTACACTACAGACAATGGGTTGCCGAGTAATCACATATACCAAGTAGAGCAAGACAAGGAAGGATTTATGTGGTTTGGGACAACCATGGGCATTGTTAAATTTGATGGTAAAGATTTTAGGATCTTTACCACCAAAGACAGACTTCCCAATAATGATGTATGGAGACTGGAAGCGACTCCCAATGGAAAGATGTGGTATTTTTCCAAAAGTAAGAGGCTAGGTTATATTTATCGGGATAGTGTCTTTTCGTTTGAAATTGAGGGAGGCCTAATCCAAACACCTCGTATTTTTATATTTAACGGCGAAGACGTAGGCTTCAATGGTCTATATGAAAAAGACAATGCGATATTTCAACTTATTGATTTAAAATGGCAAGTAACCTACCATGAGTCAAAATTGAAATATTTCGACGAATTATTGGGAAAGAAAACTATTCTCCTTCATGACGGGAAAAAAATAGCGGTGGGTAAGGACGAGGAATTGTTGCTAAACAAAAATCATGATATTCTATACACTTTTAAAAGAAGTAAGGATAATACAACCGCTGTCCATGAATCTTTTGGCTATTTAAATAAATTCTCCTACCATAAAGACAAAAATATTTTTGTCTTTATGAACCCGTATAGTGTAGGTATTTTTAACTTAAATGACAGCACTATATATAACAAAAATATTTTTAGTGTAGGGCAAAGTCTTGAATATGATGCGACGAGCTATCCTGAATTGCAAAGGTTCGGAGAAAAATTTCAAATAAGTCTGCTGGATGACTGGATATTAATTGATGATAAATTAAATGTATTAGAACGTAAAAAATTCCCAACCGGCAAATTTACGGTACATGTTTTCAAAGATTACAACAACAACTACTGGTCCATAGGGCACGAATATGGGATAATGGTAAATTCTAAACCAACCCTTACTAATAAATATTACTTTGACAAGAAAAAGATTCAAACCATAAATTACGAAAATGGGAATCTTTTTATCAATGTTTTCAATGAAGGATGGTACACTTTAGATCCTAAAACCGGGGAACAAAATTTAATTATTGAAAATAATGGGAAAATATATGATATGGGCTACCACAAAGGCCTAAAAAAATATTATTTTTACCATAATCGGTGCATTTGGCAAGGAGAAAACCTAAACAACCTTTACCCTAAATGCAGCTTAGCTCTTAATATATCAGGCATTGGAATGCATGAATCTGCCGGTGGGGCTAAGTCTATCATTGAGACAGATAGCGGATTTAGGGCCATTAATATGGAATTTTTTATCGACTTTGATAAAAATTTTAATGTAATAAATAATGGAAATAGGGCTAATGATGATTGGTCTGTGAGCGGAGTCAAATTAATCCTAAATTTTAAAAATGAACTTTTTTATGGGGGAGACGGATTATATAAATCCGACTTGAAGCGAACGAAGAAAATAACAAGCAAAAAATACCTACTTCAAGCTCCCGTAAATACGATGATTCCCTTTAACGACGAATTCATGCTGGTGGGAACAGATGGCTTTGGCGCATACTTTTATGATGGGCAGGATAAAACAATACCAATAAAAGGAACTGAAGGTTTTTCAATCAATAAAATTATAATAGACAATAATGATATATGGATCGCTACCGGCAAAGGTATTCATCTATTAAAAAAGAATAGCCAAAATGAATATGTAATATTCGAATCGATTTATGATGAAGATGGATTATTCGAAAATAATGTGAACACCATTTATATCCTAGAAAATAAATTATATGTAGGGCAAGATAATGGACTCATAGAAATTGACTTACAAAAGGAAAAATATAAAAGGCCTGTTAATCCTTATTATAACGGAACAAAAAACTTTGATAGGAATACCAATACATACACGATTGATTATGGAAATAACATTTCTTTGCCATTTGGGGTACTAAGCCTACCATCGCAAAAATATATTAAATATTATTACAAAATCGGCAGTGATCCGTGGGTACCTACCGACGTTTCAACCTTGGTGATGGGCAAACAATTGCCGGGAAATTATTTAATCAGTTTCAAGGCAGTTGACCAACATGGCAACACGGGAGAAACAAGCATAAACCTTGTTGTATTGCCTTTATGGCACCAAACCATATATACAAAATTTGCCGCCATAGCAGTTCTTATTACCTGCGTTATACTAATAACCATATTTTTCAGGAGGAAGTCTGAAAAAAGAAAAAAGGACGAACTCATACTCAGTAAAACCTTATCTGATTTGGAACTAAAGGCCTTGCGCTCTCAGATGAATCCACATTTTGTTTTTAACTCATTGAATGCCATACAGTATTATATCGTAAAAAATAAGTCAGAATTATCTGAGGAATATCTAGCCAAATTTTCAAGGTTAATACGTTTGTTTTTTGAATATTCAAAATACGAGAGTCTAAAAATATCACAAGAGGTAGATTTGCTTCGTAGATATCTTGAAATTGAAAAATTAAGGTTTGAAAACAAACTAGAATATTCCATTTATGTTGATCCTGAAATCGACGTTGAAGACACGGAAGTGCCTTCCATGATACTCCAGCCCATTGTGGAAAATGCAGTGAATCATGGTATATTCCATAAAAAAGGAAATGGTTTGATTAAACTGGGCTTCACGAGAATGAACGAATCTGCCATACTCATTAGCATAATTGATGACGGGGTAGGCGTTTTGGCCATGAAAGAAATTCAACAGGAAGATTCAGTCAATTACAGATCAAAATCATCCGAAGTAATCAAGGAACGATTAAAAATACTGTCCGAAAATAAATTGTCGAAATGGAAAGTTGATTATAAAATTGTAGATAGAAGTACCATCAATCCAAAAGAAACGGGTACGGTGGTTGAAATTATTTTACACTTTAACTACTAAAAAAACATGCAAATAAGAACCTTATTATTGGATGACGAGCCCAAGGCACTCATTATATTACAAGATAAACTAGAGCGACTTTTTCCCGAAATATCCATTATGGGCCAATATACCGATCCTGAAGATGCGCTTCAGTCGATCGAATCGCTTGACCCGGATTTGGTTTTTTTGGATATTGCCATGCCCCGCATGAGCGGTTTCGAATTCTTGAAGAATATTCCAAACCCAAAATTTGAATTAATTTTCGTGACGGCATTCGGCGATTATGCCATTGAGGCCATTAAGCATTCTGCCATCGGTTATCTGGTAAAACCTGTAGAGACGGAAGACCTACGGCTTGCCGTGAACAACGCCATTAGAAACATTAGCTTAAAAAGTTCGTTACAACAAAACCGTTACTTAAAAGAAAATTTATCGGAAACGGATGAATCGCGTAAAAAACTGGTTATTCCTTACGAAGATGGCCTTATTTTTTCGGAATATAACAGAATCCTCCGCTTTGAGGGGGAAAGCGGATATACACGGATTTTCTTCACCGATAATACCAATATATTGAGTGCATATAACATCGGATATTACTATAACATGCTAAGTAAGCGTGTCTTTTTTCAGACACATAAATCGCACATCATCAATATGAACTTCATAACCCGGTACTTAAATGAAGGATTGGTGGAATTGGATGGAAAGCACCAAGTCCCATTATCCAGAACCAAAAAAAATGAATTTTTGGCGACATTTAACCGATGATTGAAGTGAACCCCAGGTGTGAAAAGTATCCTTAAAACAATTGAGCGGTTCTGCCCATTTGCTTTAAGGATACCTATTGTATTGGTGATTACCCTTTCTCGTTTTTACTTGTTAATCAAACAAAAAACGATGATTTTATCCAATCATATTATAAATACCCAGACCTAACAATAGAACACCCCAAACGACAATGGGAAGAAAAAAGAAATCGTGTTTCTTTTTTGAAACGACTTGACCGGTTTGCTCGTCTGTTGTTTTGCCGGGCAATGTACCCAAACCGATGAGCAAACAAAGAACTCCCGAAATCATACACGTCCATGCCAAATAAGGGGCATTGCCCAAGGTAGGATTATCGTACCAGATGGTCATCAATAAACCGCTTCCTATAAATAAAATGGGAACCAAAATACCGGCGCCTCTCCAAACTATTGTCATTGCATTAATTTTTTATGGTGAAAAATTATTGGAGACTAATTTAAAACCTTGGTAAAAATAAAGCGCTACCGTTTATAGTTTTTTTTTCACGTTGTTGAACTCTTTATGAAACCTATCCTGAGTCCATTTTTGGGAATTATTTTCGATATAATTTTCGATAATAATCAATGCGTCCGAGCGGCGGATGATGTGATCGTGGAAGGAGCGCTTCCATTTGAATGATGCCAAGCCGGCTTGATGGATTAATTTGGAGGATGTGGTCTTATAGGCGCCCATTAATTCTGAAAGCGATTTAATTTTTATTAGCTCCTCCTGTACGGGCCGCTCGCGAGCGGCCCGTACAGGAGATGAATTAATTTCTATGATGCCGTGGATATGATTGGGCATGACCACGAATGCATGCAATGCCACATATTTATATTGCTCGGCGAGCCAATGCCATTGCCGGTCGGCTATTTTTCCATATTCATTCAGGTGCATTTCGCCTTTTGATACATGGCCAAAGCTGCACACCATTTTATCTACACACACGGTGACGAAATACAATTTATCCGATGAATAATCGAAACCTTGCAGACGGTTCGGTTTTCTTTGAGGAAGCATTTTCTCATTTTTAGGTAGGCTAATTTAATGAGAATAATTATTTTATTTAATTATACGAAACATATACACAGATTGTAAATCATGCATTTGGTGGTGCTGAATTAAAAATACTATAGAGTTGGATTATTCTAAATCCATTTTTTCGCAGCTAATCTTAGTCAGTTTATCTGGAGCAAAAAAACAGTAAGTGAAGCCACGTTCATCGCTATCTTCCCTAAATCTATATCCATCAATCACTTGATTTGTGTCTAACTCTACCTTTTTAATTTTATCTCTAAATATCAACCCGTTATCAAAATCTGTTAATCTTTGCCCCAATATTCCTACTTTATCAGGGAAAGTACATGATATTTTAGTATTGCTAATCGCAGAATGATCATTATTTAATTTAGTTATATATTTTTTATAGGCTGGAGAAATTTCATCATTTATATCAATTCCTAAATTTTTTAAAAATTTAATTGTTTTATCTATCTCATTCTTCTTTAAATCATTTATTATTTTTTCAAATGATTTAAATGTTATTATATGATTTTGACCAACCTTCTCTTCATATGTAAGAAATTCGTCCACCAATATATCCACACCAAAATTTTTCAATAACAAAATCATTTCATGTATATGATTGCATTTTGAAAAATCGATGAATTCTATATCCTTTTGTACTTTACAAGTAGTCAAATAGAAAAAATGTTTACTCTTATCAACCCAAGTATCTTTTATTATATCAATTGAGTCAGTAAAAAAGAAAAAACCAGCCTTGTTTTTTGGTCCTAAATTATTTGTATTATAATTCGGGTTTTTATGAGTACTAACTAATTCATTAGGTGGGCAAATTGAATCAGCTCTGTATAAAGTCAATGGACTTTTCAATGAAATTGTTGATGGATAGTTCATTATTAAAATTTAGTTTAGCGTGAGCGATAGTAGCGTAAAGCCACAGCGCAGTGAAACGGAGGGAGAGCCTGCAGCGGATATCGGATGGCGCGACCGTTAGGTACACCGCTTTGTTATTTTATTCTCAAAAAAAGGCCCCGAATAAAAATCCGGGGCCTTGATGTTATTGTTTGTTTAATTGAAAACAGAATCCTATGATCCGCACATTTCGCAACCTTCCGGGTTGTCTAATGAGCAGGATAGTTGGTCGCTTACGTCGGCCACGGTAATTTCGGCTACCGGAGCGGCGGCGTTTACCAAGGCGGCCGGTTTTGCGGCTACTTTGGGTATGCTGGTGGTGTCTTTACTTACGGTGAACTTAATGGCATCGGCTACCGCTTTGGTACGCATGTAGTACATACCGGTTTTTAGGCCTTTTTTCCAACCATAGAAGTGCATACTCGTGAGCTTCGCGTGGTTCGGTTGATCGATGAACACGTTGAGCGATTGGCTTTGGTCAATGAACGCGCCACGGTCGGCGGCCATGTCCAGCAAATCTTTTTGTTTGATTTCCCAAACGGTTTTGTACAACGCCTTGATGTTATCCGGAATTTCGTCGATGTTCTGGATGGAACCGTTTTGACCCATGATTTTGTTTTTCATGTCGTCGTTCCACAAGCCCAGGTGTACCAAATCTACCAAGAGGTATTTGTTTACCACGGGGAATGATCCGCTGAGTACGTTACGGATATACATGTTGCTGCTGAATGGCTCGAAACACTCGTTGTTTCCCAAAATTTGTGCGGTAGATGCGGTTGGCATCGGAGCGAGCAACAAGGAGTTACGTACGCCGTATTTAATCACTTCTTCACGTAATACGTCCCACTCCCAACGGGCAGAAGGCGTTACATTCCACATATCCTGTTGGAATACGCCTTTGGAAATCGGCGATCCTGGGAAGGTCTCATAATATCCTAATTCTTTGGCCAAATCTTTCGACGCACACAAGGCGGCGTAATAGATGGTTTCGAAAATCTCGCTGTTCAGCTTTTTGGCTTCGTCGCTATCGAACGGCATACGCAATAACACGAAGGTATCTGCCAAACCTTGTACACCCAACCCGATTGGGCGGTGGCGCATGTTGGAGTTACGGGCTTCGGCTACTGGATAATAGTTGCCGTCGATGATTTTATTAAGGTTTTTGGTTGCCGTATAAGTTACGTCAAACAATGTTTTGTGGTCGAATACTTTGTCTTCGAGGTTCACGAATTTAGGCAAGGCCAAAGACGCGAGGTTACACACCGCTACTTCATCCGGCGCGGTATACTCGATGATTTCGGTACATAGGTTGGATGAACGGATGGTTCCCAAATTCTGTTGGTTGCTTTTGCCGTTGGCGGCATCTTTGTAAAGCATGTAAGGCGTTCCCGTCTCGATTTGTGAATCCAATATTTTAGACCAGATATCGCGGGCACGCATGGTGCGACGGCCGCGGCCTTCTTTTTCGTATTTGTCGTATAGGGCCTCAAATTTCTCTCCCCAGCAATCGGCTAATCCCGGTGCTTCATTCGGACAGAACAAGGTCCACATGGCATCGTCTTCCACACGTTTCATAAACAAATCCGGAATCCAAAGCGCGAGGAATAGATCGCGGGTACGTAAATCTTCGGCACCGTGGTTTTTGCGTAGGTCAAGGAAATCGAACACATCATCGTGCCAAGGCTCCAGATACACCGCAAATGAACCTTTGCGCTTACCACCACCCTGATCTACATAACGCGCAGTATCGTTGAATACACGTAACATAGGCACGATTCCGTTAGAAGAACCGTTGGTTCCTTTGATATATGAGCCTTTGGCGCGCACATCGTGGATAGCCAAACCAATTCCGCCGGCGGATTGTGAAATCTTCGCGCATTGTTTCAACGTGTCGTAAATACCGCCGATGCTATCTTCCTTCATGGTTAACAAGAAGCAAGAAGACATTTGTGGTTTCGGTGTACCGGCGTTGAAAAGTGTTGGCGTGGCATGGGTAAACCAACCTTCGGAAAGAAGGTGATATGTATCGATGGCAGCGTTAATATCTGTTTTATGAATACCCACGGCCACGCGCATGTACATGTGCTGCGGACGCTCGGCTGGTTTGCCGTTCAAGCGCAGCAGGTACGACTTTTCAAGGGTTTTGAACCCGAAGTAGTCGAAGTTGTAGTCGCGGTCGTAAATGATGGTGGAATCGAGCAACTCGGCGTTCTTCTCGATTACTTCGTACACATCATCGGCCAGCAACTGCGCTTCTTCGCCCGATTTTGGGTCGATGTATTTGTAAAGCAACTCCATGGTTTTGGAGAATGACTTTTCGGTGTTTTTGTGTAAGTTACTTACCGCAATGCGGGATGCCAACAACGCATAGTCCGGGTGCTTCACCGTCATGGTGGCGGCGGTTTCGGCGGCCAGGTTATCCAACTCGGTGGTTTGGATTCCGTCGCGTACGCCTTGGATTACTTTCTGCGCAACCGCGGCCGCGTCAACGTAATCACTATTGAGGCTGTAGCACAATTTCGTGATACGTGCGGTGATTTTATCGAATTTAACGGACTCTTTACGGCCGTCGCGTTTTACTACATACATCATATTCTGATAGACATTAGATGTTAGATTTTAGACGTTAGATTCTGGGAATCGGCTGCCCTATATCTTAATTTGTTATTATTCTTGAAAATTACCCTCGTGTTAGATATCAGACGCGCCCTCAAAGTCTAATATCCCATGTCTCATATCTAACATCTATTTTTAGAAATCGGCTTCCATGCTGAATCCTCCGCCTGTGCCGCCGTCATCGTTGGCTACATTGGTATTTTTACCGGCTTTTCGGTACTCGGCCACGCGTTTTTCGAAGAAGTTGGTTTTGTTTTGCATGGAGATATATTCCATGAAATCGAACGGATTGGTGCTATTATAATATTTAGGACAGCCCAATTCCGTCAACAAACGATCGGCCACGAATTCGATGTATTGGCTCATGGTATCGGCATTCATTCCAATCAAACGAACCGGCAAGGCATCACACACAAATTCTTTCTCGATTTCTACCGCGTTGGTAATGATATCGATGATTTGTTGTTGTGGAAGCTTGTTGATAATGTGGTGTGAATATAGGTAACAGGCGAAGTCGCAGTGTAAACCTTCGTCGCGGGAAATCAACTCATTAGAAAAACCTAAACCTGGCATCAATCCACGTTTTTTCAACCAGAAAATGGAACAGAAGCTACCGGAGAAGAAAATGCCTTCTACCGCGGCGAAAGCGATCAGTCGTTCGGCAAATGAACCTTTGTCGATCCAACGCAAAGCCCAGTCGGCTTTTTTCTTCACACAGTCCAACGTGTCGATGGCGTGGAACAATTGGTCTTTCTCCGCTTCGTCGCGGATTAAGGTATCGATCAACAATGAATAGGTTTCACTGTGGATGTTTTCCATCATGATTTGGAAGCCATAGAAAAATTTGGCTTCGGTATATTGTACGTCGCGTACGAAGTTTTCGGCCAAGTTCTCGTTAACTATACCGTCGCTGGCCGCGAAAAATGCCAATACGTGTTTAATGAAGTGACGCTCATCATCATTCAATTTGGTTGCCCAGTCCGTCAGGTCCTGCACCAAATCAATTTCTTGTGCCGTCCAGAAGCTGGCTTCGGCTTTTTTATGGAATTCCCAAATATCGTGGTGCTTAATAGGGTAAAGCACGAAGCGATCTTTGTTTTCTGTCAGAATAGGTTCTGTGTTAAGGATAGTTTTCGGAGGTAAAACTTGGTCGATATTAACCTCTTGTTCATTCTGCAGGGTGGTGTCCATTGATAATCCTTTCATTTTATTAATTTTCTATATATTTTTATCACTCTTCCTTCACGCCAGAGGTGACAATTTCCAGCCCGCAATTTCAATTTTGCAAGTAACCAACTGAAAATCAATCATCTCTACTTTGTGAAGGGCGAGCAAAACCATTTTGCTTTTGCTTCACAAAAATGTCCAAAATTCTGACAAGATTTTCCGCCACTTGTTAACATGATTCCTTCACATGGGCTTAACCTCCTTCATTTTCAGGCCTTCGCATGTTAATTAATAATTAACTGACTGATTGTCAAAACAAATGTCTGTAATCCCCGTCGTTATTTGGTTCAATAAAATTAACGAGAAATGCAAGTATTTTGTTAGGGTATTTCTGAGCGGATATTAACATGTCTTTGTTTAAACGCCCTGAACGGTTAGCCGGCAAAGGATGTAGGGTATGTTAAATCTTATTTAATTATCTAAATAACTGACAAACAGGATTAAACATCTTTCTCTTGGGCGAGTAAGGCTGCGGCCGCTTCTGCCTGCACAAACCAGGCTTCGCCATATTTACGAACCAGGGCGTTTTTAACGAATCTGAATACCGGGACGGATAATTTTTCCCCACAATCGCAGGCGGGTTTACAAATATCCCAACGGTCATAATTTACGGCTTCGAAACGAGCGTAGGTCTTGATGCGTATTGGGTACAGATGACAAGACACTGGCTTATAGAACTTTGTCTTCCCATCACGGTAGGCTTGCTCGAAAGCGCATTTGGCGGTTCCGTCCAAGTCGAAAATAGCGTAAGCACATTCGGCATTGTTTACCAAGGGTGTGGTTACGTCGCCGTCGTCGTCAATCACCACGGTTCCTTGTTTTTCCATGGCGGCAATTCCTTCGGGACGCATGTAGGTGCGTACCATCTCGAGCGATTCTTCCATCTCGCCTATCTCATGGTCTTCCACCGGCGCACCGGCATCGCCATGCACGCAGCATGCACCTTTGCAGGCGGCGAGATCGCACACGAACTTTTTTTCAAATACTTCCAGGGAAACGAGTGTCTTGCCTATTTCAATCACGGGACAAAGGTACGGCGGATTTTTTTAAACCGTATAAGGCATATAAGGTTCATATAAGAAAAGGCTTATGCCAATTTTCTATATAACTCGTTGACATATGTTTTTTGCCCTTCCTTGAAAATATTGGTACAATGAAAATTAATCATCATGCCTTGAGGGGCGTTAAGCAATCGCATATAAGTCAACAATTGCGCTTGGTGTATTGGCAGAATCCCTTCAATGGCTTTTAGTTCTACTGCCAAGCAATTCTCAACAAATAAATCGCATCTTAATTCCGTTTCTATTGAGATGCCTTTATAATCTACGGGAACCAAAACTTCGGACACGAAATAGATTTTCCGAAGGAATAATTCATGCTTTAAACATTTATGGTATACGCTTTCCAGCAAACCAGGGCCAAGGGCTTTATGCACTTCAATAGCGGCTCCATTTACCTGATAGGTTAATTCTTTAAGTAATGATTTAGTGATTTCCATAACATGGTTGGGTTAAAACTCAACCATAAAAATAAAAAAACTTCTTATGAACTTTACAAGACCTCTCCTTAAAACTTATATGAACCTTATATGCCTTATATGGTTCACATTACACTGGCAATACAATACGAATCACCGTCCCCTTATCTGGCACGGAATCCTTTACGTAGATTTTTCCTTTATGGTACTCTTCCACTATTCGTTTGGCCAACGAAAGCCCCAATCCCCAGCCGCGCTTTTTGGTGGTGAAGCCTGGCCGAAAGATCGTTTTCCATTGGTTTTTGGGAATGCCTTTTCCGGTGTCGGAGATATCGATGTGGATTCTATTTCCGCTCCGGGTTACTTCCGTCCGGATGATGCCGTTGCCAGGCAATGCGTCGATGGCATTACGGCAGAGGTTTTCGATGACCCATTCGAACAATTGTCGGCTGATGGGCACCTGGATATCGTTCTCCAGGTCCCAATCGAATTCGTATATGATTTTTTTGCTCGTCCTCGCTTCCATATAACTAAGCGATTCCATCAATACTTTTTGAAGATTCTCGGGCTGCGGTTCGGGTACGGAACCTACCTTGGAGAAACGATCCGCAATGGTTTCCAAACGATGCACGTCCTTCTCTATTTCGGTGGTGATGGATTCGTCCACTCCCTGCGAACGTAAAATCTCCACCCAGCCCACCAATGATGAGATAGGTGTCCCCAACTGGTGTGCGGTTTCCTTGCTCATTCCGGCCCATACTCGGTTTTGTTCGCCACGCCTAGCCGTACTGAACAGAAAATAGGAAATAATCAAAAACAGGCCGATGATGCCCAATTGTACATAAGGAAAATAACGCAGCTGACGGACAAGGTTTGAATTCCGGTAGAAGATATAATTCACTTCATTGTTGCCTAGCTGGATCTGCAACGGTTCGTTTTCTCCTTTGATATAGGTAAGTAAACTGCCATCGTTCACGCCATATTCCTGAAAATAGGTCGATGCCGTGTCTATCTTACCGAAATGTAATACGTGGGATTGTGTGGAATCCGTATATACCACGGGAACCGATGCCGAATTGATAACCGTTTCGGTGATGAAGGAATTGATGATGTCCTCCATCGTACTTTTCATCTGGGTATATATTTTAGAATCGTCGTAATACAAATAGTAGACGAACTTGGCACCATAGATAGTATTCTCCAATTTAATGGGCTTGCGTTTCAATTTAAAACGGGCCAATTCCCGCTGTGTATATTCGACACTATCATTGTCGGTCTGGGCCAAGTTACGGAATGTGAGCACGGTACTATCATCCTCGTTGGCCACGATGACCGGAATGGTGGTATTGCTCTCGATGATTTGCGTATAAAAAGTGAGGTCGTTTTCTTCGCTGGTAATCAGTTTGAGTGTTGCATTCGCCAATACTTCCGCCTTGCGGTTTTCCTCGTCTTCCATCACGCGGAACAGATTACGCGTTACCTGCACCAGTTTGGCGCGGCGTTGCACGGCTTCCGCCCACAAACCTACATTGTGCCGCTCATCCTTGGCTACACGGTCTACCACGGAACCGGTATAAATCAACGTGGTAGCCACGATAATCGCCGCCGAAACAGCCAACCAGATTTTCCAGCGGCTTTTTTGCGTGTATATGTTGGAATGTTGAGACATGGAACCTAAACGGTAATTTTGAATTTTTAATGTTGAATGCTGAATTATTTCAATTCAAAATTCAACATTTGTCATTATTGACCAAAGTCTTCGTACAATAAATATTTCTTACGCATTTGTTTGAAATTACCCAACGCGGGCTCCCAAGATTTACGGATATCCGCTTCCGGAACACCTTTGATGATCTGTTCCTTTAGTTTTGAATTTCCGGCCAATGTATTGAAATAGGACGTAAAAAATTTATCCTTTTCCGGATAGCGCGAATAGGCGTCCATCAACCAAAATAAATATAGCCGCCCCGAATTTTTCAAATATTCCTCCGCAAATTCAGACAAATCATAGCCTTTACACAGTTGATCCTTGTATTTCGGGCTGTCGCTTACGCCCGCGATGGCTTTCGGCGTAAACTCAAACGGCGCATCCTTCCACCCCGGATATCCGATGATGCGGAAAGGTTTATCTGTTCCACGACCTACGCTCAATGCCGTTCCTTCAAACAAACAAATCGTTGGATACAAATAAATAGATGCCTGCGTATCTAAATTGGGAGAAGGCTTTTCCGGTAATAAATAAAACTCCGAATGGGTATAATTTTTACATGGGATTACCGTAAGATTTACCTTCATCTTATCTTTTAGCCAACCTTCACCGTTCACCATATGGGCGTATTCACCTATCGTCATCCCGTGTACGATGGGTATTTGATGCAACCCAACGAAACTCTCGAATCCTTTTTCCAATACCGGACCGTCCACAAAATGTCCGTTGGGATTCGGGCGGTCAAACACGATAAACGGGATGCCTTTTTCGGCACAGGCCTCCATACAATAGCTCATGGTAGAGATATAAGTATAAAAACGTGTTCCCACGTCTTGTATATCAAAAACAACCACATCGATGCCTAACAATTGCTCCTGCGTCGGTTTCTTGTTGGAACCATATAATGAGACCACCGGAATTCCGGTTTTGGAATCTTTTTCGCTGGCTACATGTTTTCCGGCGGCGGCATTTCCCCTAAAACCATGCTCGGGTCCAAATACTTTCGACACATTGATGCCCGAAGCCACCAATTGATCCACCAAATGTACACCGTTAACCAACGAAGTATTGTTGGCCACCACGCCCACTTTTTTGCCTTTCAACAGCGGCAAATACGCCTCCGGCTGCTCTACGCCCATCACGATTTCCTTGTCCGTCACATATTCTGTTCCCAAAAACGGACGTTTGGTTTGGGCCTGCGCCGTGGCCAACATGGCGGCCGAAAAAACCAATCCTTTCAAAAGCTGCATCATGAATCAAAGTAAGGCAAAATCTTTTCTCTATTTTCGCCATCCAGTAAACTGTTTTTGAACACACCTTTTTTCATAGCACGTCGCATTACCGGTTTCCGCAGCCGCGAGGGATATTCGGGTCCCATGGTTACCGTGGCCGTCAGTGGTATTGCCATCGGTTTGGCGGTGATGATTTTGGCTGTGGGTATCGTTCGCGGTTACCGACAGACCATCCGCGAAAAAATCATCGGTTTTGGGTCACACGTCCGCATCACCAATTTTTCGGTGGGCGAACAAATCGAAAGCGAACCCATGCCGGACCATGCCGACTTTGTTCCGCTCTTATTGCAGGACGAAAATATAAAACACGTCCAAAGTTTCGCCATCAAACCGGGCATCATCAAAACCGATGAAGAAATCCAGGGTGTTATATTCAAAGGTGCCGGAAAAGATTTTGACTGGGAGTTTTTTGAAAACAACCTGTTGGAAGGAAGCATGCCCCGTTATACCGGAGATTCCTTAAATATTTCCACAGATGTGGTGATTTCCAAAGAAATTGGCAAACGATTGAATGTGGGCGTGGGCGATACATTGGTTACCTTCTTCATCAACCGGCCCGGCGAGCGGATGCCCGATATTACTTCGCCGCAACGTCCTCCCAGAAAATTTAGGATCGTGGCCGTTTATGAAACCGGCCTCAGTGAATTTGACGAAAAATTCATCTTATGCGACATCAACCAAATCCGTGATTTAAATAATTGGTATTTTAATAAGGTATCGGGTTACGAAGTGCTTATCCATGACTTTGATAAATTGGGCGAAGTAACCGAATACGTAGACATGATGGTGGGTTATGAATACCAAGTAGAAAACGTTCGCGCCCTAAATCGCGCCATATTCGATTGGCTGGAGCAACAGGATGTAAACGTGATCATCATTATTACGCTGATGTTGATTGTGGGCGTGATGGGCATGGTTTCCGCATTATTGATTTTAATTTTGGAACGTGTACAAATGATCGGGATTCTGAAAACACTGGGCATGAATAACGGTTCCGTTCGTCGCATTTTCATTTTCCGTGCCGGGTATATTTTATTGTCGGGAATTATAGCCGGTAACGTAATCGGCATTGGATTGGGCATTATACAACAACAAACGGGATTCATCCAACTCGACAAAGAGTCCTATTATATGGATACCGTTCCCGTATATTTTGATGCGTTTAGCCTAATCGGGATTAATGTATTGACATTAACATTTTGCCTGATTACGCTTATTCTTCCCACATTTTTGGCTACGCGCATTACACCGTTGCAGGCGATTCGGACAGATTAGTTTAGCTCTCAGTTTTGAGTGTTAGCTTTTAAGTTGTGGACAAATAAAATAACTAAAAACTACTTCACCACCAATCTCACCGTCAGGCTGCTCTTCTGCTCTGCCAACAAAGTCTTACCACGCAGTAGCATATCTACCACGGCTTCGTTATAATTACGGATTGTAATCAATTGTAATCCTTCGGAAAATTCTACGTGGTAATTGGTTTGCAACTCATGTAAGATACCAGGAATTTTCATCGGGTCGTTATCCACACACACCGCAAAGCTGATGGCCGAATTCTGCATCAGATTTACTTTTACGCGGGTATTGGCCATCAACGTAAATATCTGACTCATGTTATCTTCTGCGATAAACGAAAAGTCTTTTGGCGACAAGGAAATCAAAGCCTGGTTGTCCTTAATGATGAATGCCGGCAACAAAGCCAACGTTTCCGTGGCCGTAATTTCCGTTCCCGGTGCTTCCGGATTGATGAACGAACGTACACGGAGTGTTATATTTTTATTCTGTAATGGCTTAATGGTTTTCGGGTGTATAACCGTGGCTCCGTAATAAGCCAACTCAATGGCATCCGTATAAGAAAGTCGGTTGAACAATTGTGCATCCGGAAAACGCTTCGGATCGGCGTTCAATACACCGGGAACATCTTTCCAGATGGTTACTTCGCGCGCATCCAACGTAAACGCAAACACGGCTGCCGAATAATCGGAACCTTCTCGTCCCAATGTCACACATTGCCCTTCGTTGGAACGACCGATGAAACCTTGTGTTATAATTACCTTTTCGTTTTCGCCCTCGGCAGCCAAAACAGGTAATGCATTTTTTTCTATCAATACCTTAGTCACCGTCCAGTTTACGCGACCTTCCCGGTATGTATTATCGGTACGGATTAATCCGCGTGCATCTTTGTACACTGCGTTCATCCCGATTTTATTTAAATGGTGTGCCACAATTTTGGTTGATAAAATCTCACCCATGGACACCACCTGGTCATACAAAAAATTGTAATCGTTGCCATATTCGGTGTGGGCGTTGGCATGTATCTCCGCGAATACCTCTTCCAAATCATCCCAAACCCGGACGGCATCTTCGCCTTCAAATAATTCGTCAACAATCTGTTTGTGATATTCCTTCACCTTATTCAATTCCGAAAAACCGGCACCTTTGGTATCCACCGCTTCTTTCACCACCAATTCTAATCCGTTGGTTACCTTGCCCATGGCTGAAATAACGCATAACAACTTATCGGAACCCTTAAATTTTTTGATGATTTCCGTTACGTTCCTTACCGATGCGGCATCCTTCACCGATGCTCCGCCGAATTTGAATATTTTTATCACAAGAATTGTTTTTCGAGACGAAAATAGCAAAGCTTAATCAATGTTGAATGATGAATTTTGAATTTTGAATGGTATTGCCCCAATTAAATGATTTCATATTTTTGGAAAAAACCAAAATATTCTTTTATGAAAACCAACAACATTGGCTAGAACTTTTGAAAGAAAGTGAATTTATAGAATATGATTTTGAATCACTTATTCAACAAAATCAAGAATTAGCCAAAATTCTCACATCTATCATAAAAACCTCACAAGAGAATAGCTAAAATTTTAATTCAAAATTCATCATTCAACATTTAAATTTGCAGACATTATCTTTGCGAAAATTTCGCCAATGAAAATCGACGTACGTAAAGCAACAGCCCAAGATATTCCGGCTATCTTTAAATTGATAAACGAATTGGCCTTATTTGAAAAAGCGCCACAAGAAGTAACCAATTCTGAAGAGCAAATGCTGAAGGATGGATTTGGCGAAAATCCCATTTTTACCTCAGCCGTGGCTGAAGTGGACGGCAAAATCGTGGGCATGTATGTTTGGTATATCCGTTATTCTACTTGGAAAGGCAAAGGATTATACCTGGAAGATATCATCGTAACCGAATCGATGCGCGGAAAAAAAGTGGGTGATGCGTTGTTTAAAGCCTGCCTAAAAGACGCCAAAGAAATAGGCGCCAACTTCATGACTTGGCAAGTATTGGACTGGAACGAACCTGCCATCAATTTCTACAAAAAATATAACAGTTCTTTCGACGGGGAATGGATCAATGTAAAATTGCTTCCTGAAGGTTTTATTTTTGAAGACTAATATCTTTCATTCATAACAGAATCTCGAAAACATCAACAGATTACCTCTGCACCCTCCTTTCCTCTGCGGTTAAATTATATTTATCTTTGCTCAAAATCACACGAGCATGTACACGCGCGATATCGTTACCATCAACGAATTCATTCAGGCCAAAGAGAAGGATTTTCCTTATTCCACGGGAGATTTATCAAGTTTATTGACGGATATCGTGATTGCCTCCAAAATCATTAACCGCGACGTAAACCGCGCTGGCTTGACTAATATTTTGGGCGATTTCGGAAACACGAACGTACAGGGAGAAGACCAAAAAAAGTTGGACGTGATTGCCAACGATGCATTTGTGTCGGCCTTACAATCCGGACAAAAATGTTGCGGCATTGCATCCGAGGAGGAAGATGACTTTAAGGCTTTCGGCCGCAAAGGGGAAAACCACGGGCATTACGTGGTGGCTTTTGATCCGCTGGACGGCAGCAGCAACATTGACGTAAATGTTTCCATCGGTACTATTTTTTCCATTTATAGAACAGTTTGCCCGGGTGAACCCGCCTGTTTGGAAGATTTCCTTCAACCAGGAAGCGAGTTGGTGGCCGCGGGCTATGTGTTATACGGAAGCTCAACCATGCTGGTTTACACCACGGGCCGTGGCGTAAACGGATTTACCTTAGATCCGTCCATCGGTGAATTTTGTCTATCACACCCAGATATTAAAATTCCGAAAAACGGTACCATTTATAGCATCAATGAGGGCCATTATGTGGATATGCCACAAGGCGTCCAACAATACATCGATTTCGCCAAGTCAAACGAAGACGGCAAAAAACCTTATACCGGGCGTTATATTGGCTCATTGGTGGCCGATTTCCATAGAAACCTCATCAAAGGCGGAATTTATATTTACCCGGGTACGCAAAAAGCGCCCAAAGGCAAATTACGCTTGTTATATGAATGCAATCCGCTTGCATTCATTTGCGAACAAGCCGGCGGAAAAGCCACGGACGGCTTCAACAGAATTTTGGATTTAAAACCGGAAAGCCTGCACCAGCGTGTTCCTTATTTTGTGGGTTCTGCCAATATGGTAGATAAAGCTACGGAGTTGATGAACGCGGCAGTGGGGAAGTAATTTCTGAATTTAGATTGACGATTTTTTGAATATAAATTTTCAACTTTCCATTTTCAATTATTCAATTCCTCACCACCTGTATACAATCTCGGATATATTCCGTCAGTTCACGTACCATGATTTCTTTGCGCAGACTTAATTCTTTGATGATGGCATGATTTTTCTCCAACAGGCGGATCGTTTCCTCGTCGCGGCTGTCGTGATAATCTTTGTTGGCTATTTTATTGAGCGTTTCGGCATATTCCTGTTCCACAAAAAAGCTGAGGTGACCATAAGCCACGATCAAACTTTCCGCCGCCGATAACGTCATTTTGTGCATGCGTACCAATTCGTCCACATACGTGTAAAAGGCATATTTAATCATCGCATCCGAACAGGGAAGCATTGCTTTGGACATGAAAATGTTTTTGTCATCCACCTTAGACAGCAACTTGCTGTAACCATTGATGATTTGTTGCGCTTGTATCAGTTCCATAACGTTCCGATTTTCACATTTATTAACGTAAGAAAACCAAGTTTAGTTGTGTCTAAAAAGCATTTTTTTTGAAAAAAGTTCTCTTTGCGCCCAATTTCCCTCTAAAGCGCCAAAATCTTACCTTTGTCTGTTTTTATAATCTCCATGGAATACAACTTCAATAAAATAGAGGCCGATTGGCGCGCGGAATGGGAAAAGAGCAAGACATTCGCCGCCTCCAACTCATCCGATAAACCCAAATATTACGTGTTGGACATGTTCCCCTATCCTTCGGGCGCGGGATTGCACGTGGGCCATCCGTTGGGGTATATTGCCAGCGATATTATGGCGCGTTTCAAGCGTCACCAAGGTTTCAATGTATTGCACCCGATGGGATTTGACGCTTTCGGCTTGCCGGCGGAGCAATATGCCATCCAAACGGGACGCCATCCGGCGGATACCACCGAGGAGAACATCGCCCGGTATATCGACCAATTGAAAAACATAGGGTTTGCCTACGATTGGGATCGTCAGGTAAATACATCCGACCCGAACTATTATAAGTGGACACAGTGGATTTTTACGAAGCTGTTCAATTATTGGTACGATACGGCCGCACAAAAAGCTAAACCGATCGAAGACTTGGAAAAACATTTTTCCACCGACGGAAGTACAGGAATTGCCGGTTTCCATGATGCGCATTCCGAATTTTCGGCGGCAGATTGGAACGGGTTCTCTCCCAAAGAAAAGAACACGATTTTGATGCGCTACCGCCTCGCCTACCAAGATTATGCTTGGGTAAACTGGTGCGAAGCCTTGGGAACCGTATTGGCCAACGATGAGGTGAAAGACGGTGTTTCCGAGCGTGGCGGGCATCCCGTGGAGCGCAAACAATTGGCGCAATGGTTCTTGAGAATCACCGCATACGGAGAACGGTTACTGAATGATTTGGATACCTTGGATTGGAGCGATTCCATGAAGGAAATGCAACGCCACTGGATCGGAAAAAGCGAAGGGGCAAAACTGACATTTAATATCCAAGGTTCGGAACAGTCGTTCCAGGTGTTTACGACGAGGCCAGACACCATTTTTGGCGTAACTTTCGTGGTATTGGCACCCGAAAGCGACTTAGCCACGGTATTGACCACAGAAGCACAAAAAGCGGAAGTGGATGCCTATATCCAAAAAGCCAAAAACCGCAGCGAACGTGAGCGTCAGGCCGACGTAAAAACGGTTTCGGGCGTGTTTACCGGCAGTTATGCCGTTCATCCGTTTACAAACGAAGCCGTTCCGATTTGGATTGGCGACTACGTATTGGCGGGCTACGGAACCGGGGCCGTGATGGCCGTTCCGGCACATGACGAGCGCGATTTCCGCTTCGCGAAGCATTTTAATTTACCGATTCCGCAGGTAATCAAGCCGGCGGATGGAGAAATATCCGAAGAATTAACCGAGCCGTTTTCTGCGAAGGATGGCGTTTGCGTCAATTCTGATTTCCTGAATGGCTTGACCGTGAAGGAAGCCATCAAACGCGCGATTGATGAAACCGAAAAACGCGGCATCGGTACGCGTGAGGTGAATTTCCGCCTGCGCGATGCGAATTTTAGCCGTCAGCGGTATTGGGGCGAGCCATTCCCGATTTTACACAAGGTGGACGGAACGGTGGAAACCTTGCCAGAAAATGAATTGCCCTTGGAATTGCCACAGATGGACGATTTTAAACCGACGGGAAAACCGGAATCGCCATTGGCCAAACTGACCGATTGGATCAACCAACCCGACGGCAGCAAACGCGAGATCGATACCATGCCCGGTTTTGCCGGTTCCAGCTGGTATTTCCTGCGCTATATGGACCCGAACAATAACACGGAATTTGCCTCCAAAGAAGCGCTGAATTATTGGAAAGACGTGGATTTATACATCGGCGGAACGGAGCATGCCGTGGGCCATTTGCTATACAGCCGTTTTTGGCATAAATTTCTATATGATTTAGGTTTTGTTCCGACTGTGGAGCCGTTTAAAAAGTTGGTGAATCAGGGGATGATTCAGGGAACATCTGAAAAGGTGTATTTGGTTAGTTCCGCATCTGATAATGGAGAATCATCGGAACTAGGAATGAATGGCATTCTATATCATGACTCAATTAATAATAGAATGTCTCCGTTTAATATATCTAACGGTAACACTAAAATATTTGTAAGCGCTGACTCAGAAAAGCAAATAACTATTTATAACAACAATAAAAGTGGATATAAGTTAATCGAAATAAATGTCCCAATTGAGTTTGTTAAAAATGGCATTCTAAATGAAGACGGATTAAACAAATTTTTAGATTACTATAAAGAATATAATGATTCTGTGTTCTTATGTGAATCGGGATACTACAGAGGGGGCGCGTTTTATAATTATCCAAATCACAATTCGGGCTCAACAGCATTTAGAACTATACAAGTAGTTGAAAAAATGTCTAAACGTTGGTTGAACGTTGTAAACCCAGATGATTTATGTAAAAACTACGGCGCCGATACGCTCCGCATGTACGAAATGTTCCTGGGGCCGGTAGAACAGAGCAAACCTTGGAATACCAACGGTATAGAAGGCGTGCACCGCTTTTTGAAACGTTTCTGGAATTTATTCCACATGGGCGGTTCATTCAATCTAAGCGACGAACCGGCGGATAAAAAAGAACTGAAAGCGCTGCATACCTGCATCAAAAAAGTGACGAACGACATGGAACAATTCGGGTTCAATACCTGCGTGAGCCACTTCATGATCTGTTGCAACGAACTCACCGAAATGAAATCGAACAAACGTTCGGTATTGGAAACCTTGGTGGTTTTATTGTCGCCGTTTGCGCCGCATATTTCGGAGGAATTATGGAAAAAAGCAGGACATGCCGATTCCGTCTCCATCCAATCTTGGCCGCAGTATAACGAAGCGTTTTTGGTGGAGGACAATTTCAATTATCCGGTTTCGTTTAACGGAAAAATGCGTTTCCAGATGGAACTACCGATGACGATGGATGCCAAAACCGTGGAAGCGACCGTCATGGCTGACGAGCGCGTGGCCAAATGGCTGGAAGGCAATACACCGAAAAAGATAATCGTGGTTCCGAAAAAAATCGTGAACATTGTTATATAATTTGTTGTAGGGGTTGGTCGCGACCAGCCCCTACAACAAATCAAAATATTTTATCATGGAAATAACACCAGAAATAAAAGACAAACTCGAGCAGTTGCACGCCAAATACGCGTCCATGGGGCAGGATATGAATTCTTACCTCGAAGGTTTGTTATATGCCGACGTTACCACGTATTGGGATTACATCATGACCGATACATTGCTCTCGCTGCAAAAACCAAAAACGCCGATTCCGGATGAACAGATTTTCATCATGTACCACCAGATTACGGAGTTATACTTCAAATTGTGCTTGCACGAATACGAGCAGATCAATTTTGGCGAAAACCGTTCGGTGGCATTTCTCGTGGCACGTATCGGGCGCATCAACCGGTATTTCGAGGCGTTGATCAAATCCTTCGACATCATGATCGTGGGCATGGAACAGGAACAGTTCCTGAAATTTCGCATGGCCTTGTTGCCGGCGAGTGGTTTCCAAAGTGCGCAATACCGAATGATCGAAATCCACAGCACGGATTTAATCCACCTCACGGCCATCGGCGTCCGCGATGAATTGGCAAAAAAAGAGGTTTCCATCGAAGAACTTTTTGCCAACATCTATTGGAAATTGGGTGCCACCGAATTGGCCACGGGGCAAAAGACATTGACTTTGCGTCAGTTTGAGGATAAATACACCGACACGTTGGTTTCGCTTTCGCACCGACTTGAAAAAAACAACCTTTGGCAAGTCTTCAAATCTTTGCCCGAAGCCGACCGACAAAACGAAGAACTCCGCACCGCCATGCGTCTGTTGGATTTGAACGTGAACGTCATCTGGCCCATGTCTCACATGCGGAGCGCAGCCCGATATCTGGAGAAAAAGCCCGAAGACATCGCCGCTACCGGCGGTACCAACTGGCAAAAATATCTGCCTCCACGCTTCCAACGCCGCATATTCTTTCCGGAATTGTGGACAGAAGATGAACTGACAGATTGGGGAACCAACTATAAATAATTAATAATTAGATAATTGCTAATTATTTTGCTCGATTTACCACGGAAATTGACCATGATTTTTTAGTGAAAACAATCGTATCTTTGCAGCATGAAGAAGACTTCTATTTTATTAGTATTGCCACTCTTCCTAATCACCACTGTGTTTCCGTCCTGCAAACGTAAATGTGCCTCTTCGGAAGGGGCGGGAACGGATATCTGGCTCGGTAAAACGCACGTCATTGCGCCATCTGCGTTTACGCCTAATAACAAAGACAACATCAACGATACATATTCCTTTGGGATAGTCTATCCGGCTTCGGCTATGGGTGAATCACAAATTTCGGCGATTACGGTGAAAGATTTCAGGATGGAAATATCCAAACCGGGCGAACTCTTATTTGAAACGTTCACATGGGGCGGCACATGGAACGGAGAATCCAAAAGCGGTAAAAAAGTGGATGGTTTGGTTGACGTCAAGTATAGCATTTCCGATTATGACAGCCACGTTTCTGAAGGCTCCTTTAAATTATTCGTGGTTCCTGCCGGCTGTTTGGAAGAATGTATGCAAAAGCATATTTTCGGGGATATGATCAATCCGAACGAAGGTGTGATGAACACGACCAAAGAGAGTTTCTGCCATTAAAAAATAAATGTATTTTATCCATTTCGTTTCTTCGAACAGGATTTTTCTTGTACCGACCGGCAATTGCCTCCATTGACACTGGATATGACTACCATTATGGAGCTTGACCCATATGAAGTGTGGCATGATCTAGCAGACCAAGTAAACTTTCTGTCCATAAAGCAGATTCATCCCAAAAAACGGTTATTTTTGCGCCCCCTAGGGTTTAATAACTTTCGCTTATGCAAATAGCCGTTGTAGGCACAGGATACGTAGGACTGGTTACCGGCACTTGCTTGGCAGAAACCGGCAACCGTGTTATTTGTGTTGATATTGATGCCGATAAAGTGCGTAAAATGCAGGAAGGTATCGTTCCCATATACGAACCGCACCTGGATGTTATTTTCGAACGCAACATCAAACAGGGCCGCCTCACTTTTACAACCAACCTGGCCGAAGCTGTTGCCACGTCAGACATTATTTTCTTGGCATTGCCTACGCCTCCGGGCGAAGACGGTTCAGCCGACTTATCATATATCTTGGGCGTTGCCGAACAACTCGGCAACATCATGACGGGCTACAAAATCATCATCGATAAAAGTACTGTTCCCGTTGGAACTGCTGATTTGGTGCGTGAGGCCGTTGCGAAAAATTTCAAGGGAGAGTTCGACATCGTTTCCAACCCGGAATTTTTGCGCGAGGGCTTTGCGGTGGACGACTTTATGAAACCAGACCGTGTAGTGATCGGCACTCGCAGCGAACGTGCCCGCAAAGCCATGGATGAATTGTACAAACCTTACACCCGCCAAGGAAATCCCATCCTATTCATGGATGAGCGTTCTGCGGAGGTAACGAAATATGCGGCGAATTCATTCCTGGCCATGAAAATTTCGTTCATGAACGAAATGGCCAACCTTTGCGAATTGGTGGGTGCCGATGTAGACAACGTACGCCTCGGAATCGGTTCGGACGACCGCATCGGTAAACGTTTCCTTTTCCCGGGAATCGGTTATGGCGGAAGCTGTTTCCCAAAAGACGTACAAGCCTTGGCGCAGACATCGACCCAATACGGTTACGATTTTAAAATTCTGGCATCGGTGATGGCTGTGAATGAGCGCCAAAAAACGGTGCTCATCAAAAAAATAAAATCGCGATTGGGCAATGATTTAACCGGCAAAAAATTAGCAATCTGGGGCATTTCCTTCAAACCCGATACGGATGATATCCGCGAGGCACCATCGCTTGAAATCATGGAAGCTTTGCTGGCTGCCGGTGCGCAAGTTTCGGCATACGATCCGGAAGGGGTGGAAAACACCAAACGCCAACATCCGCAATTGAACGTGGAATATGCCGAAAATGCCTACGATGCATTGAACCAAGCGGATGCATTGGTGATCGCTACCGAATGGTCTCAATTCCGTAACCCCGATTTTGAGGAAATATCCAAACGACTGAACCAAAAACTGGTTTTTGACGGAAGAAACATATATTCATTGGACGCCATGCAAAAACTCGGTTTTGAGTATATCAGCATCGGTCGTGAAATTATACAACCAAGCTAACCATGGCAGAAAAAAAGACAATATTGATTACCGGAGCCGCCGGTTTTTTGGGTTCCCACTTATGCGACCGTTTTATCAAAGAAGGTTATAAAGTGGTAGGAATGGATAACCTGATCACGGGTAGCCTCAAAAATATAGAGCATCTTTTCCCAAACCCGGATTTTGATTTTTATCATCATGACGTCAGTAAGTTTGTACACGTACCTGGTAACGTGGATTATATCCTACATTTTGCCTCGCCGGCAAGTCCGATCGATTATTTAAAAATTCCGATCCAGACCTTAAAAGTGGGTTCTTTGGGAACGCATAACTTATTGGGACTGGCCCGTGTAAAAAAGGCACGCTTCTTAATCGCTTCCACCTCGGAAGTATACGGCGACCCACTTGTGCATCCACAAACGGAGGACTACTGGGGCAATGTAAATCCTATCGGTCCGCGCGGTGTGTACGATGAAGCCAAGCGTTTCCAGGAAGCGATGACTATGGCTTACCATACATACCACGGTATCGAAACGAGAATCGTCCGTATCTTCAATACATATGGCCCACGCATGCGTCTGGATGATGGCCGTGCATTACCGGCATTCATGCACCAAGCTTTGACCGGGCAAGACATTACCGTATTTGGCGACGGAAGCCAAACCCGTTCCTTTTGCTTCATGGACGATTTGATAGAAGGTATTTACCGTTTGCTGATGAGTGATTATGTTTATCCGGTAAACATCGGTAATCCGGTAGAAATTACCATCAAGGATTTTGCGGAAGAAGTGGTGGCCTTGACCGGTGCCAAAAGCAAAATCATATACCAACCATTACCTACTGATGATCCCAAGCAACGCAAACCGGACATTACCCGTGCCAGAGAAATTTTGGGCTGGGAACCAAAAGTGAGCCGCAGCGAAGGATTAAAAATAACATTGGATTATTTTAAATCCATCGTATAATCATACCAATCTAAAAGAAAGGATCCCAAGTTTTGGGATCCTTTCTTTTTTTAATCACTTTATTTCATTTTAAATTTATTCTCTATCCAAGACGAATAATCAATCAATTCTTGGCCTTTGTCGCGCGGTATTTCGGCTAATGAATTTACCATTTTCCTGAATCCCTCCGAATGCCTGAAATCAGGTGATTTGCTAAGGCCTGAAATGATTTCTATCACCCAGAATTCCCTTGGATTTAAATTATTTTTTAATTGATAATCTTTTACCAATCTCGGAATTTTATATTCGGCAAAATCCAAATCATTTCTTTCAAAACGGATAATTAATTCCGCGGTTTCAATTTTCAGTTTTAATGTTTGGTCTAACCCTTTATAACCGGGAGAAATATATAATTTAGAAATTGTTTTTACGGATTTTGCATATTCTCTCAAATCAAATAAACAGACAGCCGTATTTACCCACAAGAAAACCTCATACATCGGGTTGAGTGTAGCCACTTGTTTGGTTTCCATATCTTCCAGAATCATCAATGATTTTGAAGGCTCCTTTAGTTCGCTGTATGCATTCACCAGCGATTGGTAATAAAAATAGATGAATTTTTTATATAACACGTCCGAACTGTCTTGCAGTGCCGATTTTAAGAGTTCAGCCTGAACAACAGCTTCAGAATAATTCCCGGATGCATTTAACGAGTTAATAAAATAAATCAATAATTCAATCCGTAGTTCCTGGATCCACGAATTTTTGGCCTCCGCTGAAACAATCAAATCCAATCTATCCTTTAAAAATAACGATACTTTTTGGTATTCTCCCTGAATAATCAAAGGTTGGCAAGCAGATTTTAATATCTGTAGTGATAGCGTATGGTAGCCTTTTTCAAGCCAATTTTCTATGCCTTCCGTGGCCAATTCTGCCAGTTTTTCGAGTTCATTTGTTTCTCCCTGCGAATAATTTTGGGAACTCCGCAACCTATGGCTCACCAAGGCAGACAACTCTTCCAGACGGTTTTTGTAACTCAATACATAGCCGTTTTTCTTAATTTTATTTGAAATTTCTAACGGGTCAATGGCCGATATTTCCCTTACCAAGCGTAGGAAGGAAGCGTATATTTCATCCAACAGCCTGAGATCTTCGTTGATGGCGGCTTTTTTTTCTGCTTTCAACAAATAACGGTAAGCCAATTCAAATTGATTTTTGTTATAGTATTTTTTAAAGAGCGCGTATAACAAAAAAGGCTGTGTATCCTTTTCTTCAAATAAGTTTAATAGTTCCGACTTGTTGATATCGGCCACTACCCTATTTTTTAGCCTGTGAAATGCACCCACACCTTCTTTTCCATACCACTTTTGCGAAAATTCGTCGTCATCGGTGTTTCCTTTTCGGTAAGCTTCAAAAAGTTTCAGGTCCAAGCGCGAAGGATCATTACCACTTCGTTTAACGTAAGATTTATACAAACGAATATCTTCGTTACCCATCTGTTCAACAACTAATTGCAGTATATTCATGATAAAATATGAGCCTTAACATAAGTAAGTAAATATAATTATTATTATGAATAAAAATTTCATGTGATTAACTTTGGTTCATAATTTTCTGCCATGAAACTATTCCTCCGAATCTTAATTGCCGCCTCTTCGGTGCTGATGGGCGCACAAACCCAAGCGCAATCTACCTTTTCTATCGCCGTAGAAAACATTGACGACACTTCTTATTTTTATAACCAAAATATTGTCGCAAACCTGATACTCATCTACAATGGAGGCCCAAACTACACGGGCATACTGAGATTAGGATACCAGACTTTAAATGGGGGAAATCCCATCGCCGACACCGTCCCCCTTTTTGAACAACAACTACAACAAACAACCACCGGCCAAGTCATCCCTTTTACGGTCCCGATCCCGGTATCCCCATCTTTTTTCTTGGATGGCGGCGGCCACACGGTCATCGTATGGCCTGTGATGGACTTATTACCGCCAGGAGCCACAATTGACTCCACCAGTTTCAATATCGAAGTCTTAGGCTGGATGAACCAAACCGAATGGGCAGTGGAAAAACAGGCACGTATATTCCCGGTGCCGGCAACCGATTTCATTATGCTGGAGAAACCTTTGGGACAAGCCAGCGTTTCAGTCATCGACATCCAAGGCCGGGTCGTATCCGTCATCCAAACTTCTGAAACACAAGTGCGGATACCTTTGCACGAATTACACCATGGATACTACTTCATCAAGTACTCAGATGGCGTGAAGCTGGATGAAATACATCCGTTTATCAAACGATAAACGGGCACAAAACGAAGTTTGTCCAATCCATAGAAACAAAGGGATTTTGATTTACCTTTGCAGTTATGCAAAACATTCGCAACTTCTGTATTATTGCGCATATAGACCACGGGAAAAGCACATTAGCCGATCGTCTTTTACAATTTACCAAAACCATCACCGAACGTGAATCCAAAGACCAAGTATTGGATGACATGGATTTGGAGCGTGAACGCGGAATTACCATCAAGAGCAAGGCCATTCAGATGAAACACCTCCACGAAGGCCAAAATTATGTACTGAACCTGATCGACACACCGGGACACGTGGATTTTTCGTACGAAGTTTCCCGTTCCATCGCCGCATGCGAAGGTGCCCTTCTGATCGTAGATGCAGCACAAGGCATCCAGGCACAAACCATCAGCAACTTATATCTGGCCATCGAGCACAATCTTACCATCATCCCCATCCTGAACAAGATGGACTTGCCGGGCGCTATGCCCGAGGAAGTAAAGGATCAGATTGTAGATTTGATCGGCTGTGACCATGAAGATATCATACCCGCTTCCGGCAAAACGGGTATGGGTGTAGAAGCCATCCTGGAAGCCATCATCAATCGCGTCCCAGCCCCACAGGGAGATCCGGATGCGCCATTGCAGGCTTTGGTTTTCGATAGCGTGTTCAACTCTTTCCGGGGTATCATTGCCTACTATCGGATCATGAACGGCTCCATCAAAAAAGGTGATAAGGTCAAATTTATGGCCACGGAAAAAATTTACCATGCCGACGAGGTGGGTAACCTAAGCTTGACACTATCTCCAAAAGCCGAAGTAAAAACTGGCGATGTAGGATATATCGTTTCCGGAATCAAGGAAGCAAAAGAAGTGAAAGTGGGTGATACACTTACGCATTTCGACAGACCTTGCTCTGAAGCCATCCATGGGTTTGAGAATGTAAAACCGATGGTATTTGCCGGTATTTATCCGGTGGATACTGAAGACTTTGAAGAATTACGTGCCTCTTTGGATAAACTTCAATTGAACGATGCCTCATTGACGTTTGAGCCGGAATCATCGGCCGCATTAGGCTTTGGTTTCCGTTGCGGATTCTTGGGTATGCTCCACATGGAAATTATTCAGGAACGTTTGGAGCGCGAGTTCAACATGAACGTAATCACCACTGTGCCAAATGTTTCCTATTGGGCACATACCACAAAAGGTGAAAAATTTATGATGCGCACGCCGAGCGACATGCCAGACCACAATACTTTAGATTTCATCGAAGAACCGTATATCAAAGCGCAAATCATCACAAAACCAGAATTCATCGGCCCTATTTTGAATTTGTGCATGGATAAGCGTGGTATTATCGTAAGCCAAAACTATTTGATGTCCGAACGTGTGGAGATGGTTTTTGAAATGCCGTTGGCCGAGATCGTGTTTGACTTTTACGATAAGCTAAAAACAATATCAAAGGGTTATGCATCATTTGACTATCACATTACAGACTTCCGCCAGTCCGATTTGGTAAAGATGGATATCCTACTAAATAGTGAACAAGTAGATGCATTATCTTCCTTGATCCACCGCAGTAAATCTTACGATTTCGGGAAGCGTTTGTGCGAAAAATTAAAAGAATTGGTACCACGCCAGCAGTTCCAGATTGCGATCCAAGCAGCTATCGGCGCTAAAATCGTTGCCCGGGAAACCATTTCGGCCATGCGTAAAGATGTGACCGCCAAATGTTATGGAGGTGATATATCGCGTAAACGTAAGTTGCTGGAAAAACAAAAGGAGGGCAAGAAACGCATGCGACAGATCGGTTCGGTGGAAGTTCCACAGCAAGCTTTCTTAGCTGTACTAAAACTTGATAAATAGTAAATTGCATAGTTTACGCCCACTTCTTGATTAAGATATTAAAAAAAATGTATTTTTTTTAGGTTAAGTATAGTTCGTCTGTCAAAATTTTTACTACTATTGATGTTAATTGTTACAGAAAATCTGTAGGCTATTAGCCCTAATACGCTTACTTATATTTATAAAGTTATTTAACGATTATACAGATCGATAATTCACAAGGATGAAAAATGATGACCTAGGCCGAGGCAATGATGGGCTTTTAAGTGATGAGCAAAAACTAAAATTTGAGCGACTCACGAAAGAAGTTAAGTCTTTGCAGAAAGAAATCAACAACATGGTTCGTGAATTTGAAAAAAGTAATAATGTGCGTTGTTGGGTATCAAGCGAAAATCCAAACCAAATAGTCTTAGAAATATCCACAGATATCAAGAATCTATAATACTTATCAATATTTGTAAAAAGAAAATAGCCGGCTGAAAAGCGGGCTATTTCTTTTTACAAACCACCCATTCATGTATGGACTTCATTTTGCATATATCATCCCAAATAAAAGATATATGTCAGAAAATAATACCCCAGCCAATGGCCAAGTTTCGTCTGGAGCACATACTTCCTTTTGGACTGATTCCGAGCCAACCATCATGTACGCGCCGTTAACCCAGCATGCCACTACGGACGTGGTGGTTGTAGGTGGAGGAATCGCCGGATTAACCGTAGCCTATTGCCTTTTAAAGGCAGGGAAACAAGTTATTTTGGTGGAAGACGGACATATAGGAAGTGGAGAAACCGGCCGTACGACAGCCCATTTGGCTAATGCACTGGATGACCGGTTTTATGAATTAGATAAAGTTTTTGGGGAAGATATCACCAAGTTGGCGGCAGAAAGCCACGGATCTGCTATCGATTTTATCGAAAATACTTGCCTTGTCGAAAATATCGAGTGCGATTTTAAACGGGTCGACGGATATCTTTTTTTAGATCCTTCCGATCAGGCAGAATCACTCGAAAAAGAGTATATATCCGCCAAAAGGGCCGGCTTGCAAGTAGAAAAAGTCCTGTCCGTTCCTGGTATGATATTCCAACCGGGGCCATCGTTAAAATTTAGCAATCAGGCACAATTCCATCCTATGAAATATCTCAAAGGATTGTGCGAAGCCGTAATTCGAAAAGGCGGCAAAATATATACCGATACGCGGGCACAAGAAGTAAGCGGAAGCGGCATCGTAACGGCGGATGGAGTAAAGATATTGGCCGATTATGTCGTGGTGGCAACCAATGCACCCATTAACAGCAAATATATCTTGCCCATGAGGCAATTTGCCTACCGCTCATACGTAATAGGTGCTTTGGTGGAGAAATCTAAGTTACCAGAAGTGCTTTGGTGGGACACCGGAAATTATGATATGGATGCCGACAACCCACCTTACCACTATGTAAGGACCGAACCATATAACGAAACCCATCATCTATTGATATGTGGCGGTGAAGACCACGCCGTGGCACTAGCCGATGCCGAAAACATGGTGGAAGAAAAGCGGTACAACTCATTAGAAACTTGGGCACGACAATATTTTCCCATGGGCGAAGTGATATACAGATGGAGTGGCCAGATCATGGAACCTATTGATTTATTAGGTTATATCGGAAAAACACCGGCTGATCCTAATTCAAATATTTATATCGTGACGGGTGATTCAGGACATGGACTCACGCATGGAACCATTGCCGGCATCCTCTTGACCGATATGATGACAGGGAAAGAAAATCCGTGGGAAAAGGTCTATAATCCATCACGGATGAATATCATAAAAAAAGCGATAGCGTGGATGAAAGAATTTTCTGTGGGATTCCTTGATTATCTAGCCACAAAACCCACAGATACGGATGCCTCAAAAATCCAGGAATTAAAACAGGACGAAGGAACCATCATAAAACTTGAAGGTACACACTATGGTGCATACCGAGATAAAAACAACCAGCTTCATTTGGTAGATGCCAAATGTACCCATATGGGTTGTATCGTCAAATGGAACAACGATGAAAAATCATGGGATTGCCCATGCCACGGAAGCCGTTTTTCATACAATGGTACGGTGCTGAACGGCCCAGCGAACGAACCGTTGGATTATCATAAGGATAACCATATGAAATTTGAATAATGAATGCTGTTTTATTAAAAGAAGAACGAATGGAAATCCATTCGTTCTTCTTTTTTAATATAAATGAAAAAGTCCTACAGATTATCTCTGTAGGACTTCAACTAAACGGAAAAATCCGATTTAGATTTATTATTTGGAACTTCTAGAAGGCCCTTTTGGGTTATCTTCTTGTTGGCCCGTTCTACGGGTTGTTCCTTGTTGTTGTTCTTTGCTTGGTTGGTTTAAGTTTTTTCCTCTTTGGTCTTCCTGTTGGAGACCTCTTTTTTGATTCTCTGCCATGATTTCAAAGTTTTAAATTCTACTTATTATTTCTGGACAAATCTGGCTTTCAATATCAAGAATTTATCCGTTACTAATTATATATAACAAATAATATGCCGCAAATTTATTTATTTAAATTTTAATAAATAAAATGTATAACAAAATATGAATCAGTTTTTTATAAAAAAAACAATATGAATTATTTTTTATTTACGAATATTATTTAATTTCTATTGTAGAAAGATTACCTATAGTGCCCATTGAAACCACAAAAAAAGGGTCAATCTTGACCCTTTTAAATTTTATAGGTTATTTTACAACGGATTGTCCTTATCCTCTTCAGGCTGCGGAGCATCCCAGGTTGTTTCTTCAATAAGCGGTTCTTCATTGCCTTCCTTAGGAATATGTTCTTCTTCCTTTATTTCTTCGTTACCCCCCGCCATATTTGTTTTCTTTACCCCTTTGGAAGACTCTCCCACATAATGCAAGTCAGACTTTTTGGATTGGTCAGGCTTTGCTTCGGGTGGTAATGGTCTTATATCTTCCTTGGTTTTGTGTACCGCATTATTTCCTTCCGGATAAATCTCTTTTTCGTCATTCACGTTTCTTATCCCACTTCCTGATTTTTCATTATAAGCATTCATAAGATCATTATTTAATTTGAGAAAATATACCCAATTCAAATGCCAATACACAAGTCCTTTGCAAGAGTAAGGATATAATAAAAATTATCATTAAACATAATTGGGGATTTTGGCCTTTTTTTCCTCAAATGGTGTAATCCATAGTTTGAATGATCCATTATAATGCCGTGATATTATTTCGAAGGATTTCCACATTTTTGATCCTGTACGTTTCCCACGCTATCTATGGAAATGGTGTTTTCAACGTGTGGTAAAAGCGACTCTACGAATGCATTGCAAAGCATACAACCTACCACTGACCAAAGGCTTACGTCCGGTCCAGTAATTTCACCATCAATCACCACTTTGGTGGCAAGTTGATCGCTACGTTGGTTTTTGAATAGCGACACCACTCCATCGATAAATAACTCCTTGATCATTTTGCGCAGACCTCCTTTTTTGTCCTGCTTCCAATTAAAGAGTTTTAAATCTTTTACCATGGGTTTTACGTAACCCGAAATCTTACGCTCCTTAGCCGCCAGTTCGGCGGACATGCTAAACGTACCACGGTTGACATCAATATCGGCATAAGCTAACAGCAAACTATTGATTTCAGCCAGATTCAGCCCTTGCAATTCCGCATTTACATCGAAGGTCGGCACGGGATTGCGTGGGTTCATGGTACCGTCCACCTTTAAGGTGCCTCCGTGGATGTGGGCAGATAAATGCACATCGGCAGGGAGCTGATCCAAAGGTGAGGACCTGATGTTCAAATCCTCCGCCACCAACTTAATGTTATCTACAAAAATATCTATCGGCGGTGTCGTATGGTAAGTCCTAAAATGGGTACTGCCATTTTCTACCTGTAGCCTACTGATATTCAAAAACAACAATTGCTTTGCAAATTCAATCCAAGCCTTATCCAACCCCAATTGGCTGTCGTCATCCTCCATCCCCTTCACCAAATTGACATTGAAATTATCTACCGATATATCAGCCAGTAATTTACGCTTAAAAATGCGCAGTGAGATAGACATGTTGTCCAGGGAGAAAAACATAACCGGGATTTGTCTATTTTTTTTTGCAATGAAATGCCCTTAATACTAATGGATGCATCAAATAAATTGAGTCGTATGAATCTAATTTTCCCTCCAAAATCGGGCATATTCTTCAGTTTCCTATTCACCAAAGGCAATACCAAGAATGGAATGAGCAGAAATGAAAAAGTAACGATGCCCAATATGGCGATCGATATTTTGAGTAATACATTCAGGTATTTATCAAAAAAATCGGGATATTTCTTAGTAGCTGTGTCCATCATCCTTCAAGTTAGTATTGGGGATGATGGGTACAAAAGCCATGCTATGAAGGAACAATAGATAAGGAATCCTTACCCCAAATATTTCCCGACGATGGGCAAACGGCGTCCGTGGCCAAATGCTTTGGTGGAAACGCGTAAAATCGGGGCTGCCTGTTTTCTCTTGAATTCAGATCGGTTCACCAACCTTAATACGCGGATAACCAAAGCTTCGTCGTAGCCCAAGGTCGTAATTTCTTTTGGGCCTTTGCGATTTTCGATGTATTCGAATAGAATTTTATCCAACACATCATATTCGGGTAAGCTATCACTATCTTTTTGGTCAGGACGTAATTCGGCACTCGGTGGTTTGCTGATGGAATTTTGGGGAATTCTTTCCCCATTCCGGTTAATGAAATTAGATAGCTCGTACACCTCGGTTTTATATAAATCGCCCAACACCCCCAAACCACCACACATATCGCCGTACAGCGTGCCGTACCCTACGGCATTTTCGCTTTTGTTCGATGTATTTAGTAAGATGTGGTGGAATTTATTGCTGTAAGCCATCAATAAGGCGCCACGGATACGCGCTTGCAAGTTTTCTTCGGTTAAATCGAAAGCTTTTCCCCTAAATAATGGGGCTAGCTGTGTTTCGTACCCATCGTAGATATTTTTTACTGGCACAATGTCGTATGACATGCCTAGGTTTTTGGCCAAGATTTCGGCATCCGAAACCGAATGGCCCGAGGAATATTGCGAAGGCATCAATAAGCCATGTACATTTTCTGGTCCTAGTGCATCGCATGCGATAACGGCCGTCAATGCACTATCGATACCGCCGGATAAACCAAGGATCGCTTTTTCGAAACGAAGTTTTGAAAAGTAATCGCGTACGCCGCAAACCAAGGCTTCGTATATGCGTTCTGTTTTGGAAGATTGGTTTTCCACGAAGTGGGTATCGGCTAATATTTCGGTATCGAAAATCTGTAGATCTTCCTGAAAATAGGCCATCTCACCTACGATTTTACCCAATCCGTTACTTACGATGGAACCACCGTCAAAAATGAGTTCTGTTTGGGCTCCGGCAAAATTTACATATAACAGTGGGATGTTATATTTTCGGCTCCAATGTGTGACCACACGTTTACGTTTTTCCACCTGCGAAAACGAGAATGGAGAAGCGGAAATATTAATGGCAAAATCAGGATTCTGTTTCCCCAATTCCGTCATGGGCGAATGAACATACATGAGATCATCGTCTATATCCCAGATGTCCTCGCATACCGTGAGCGCTATTCTGGTCCCTTTGAATTCAACACAGTTGAACTGGCGTGCGGGTTCAAAGTATCGATACTCATCAAAAATATCATATGTGGGCAATAGTGATTTATGTGCTTCGCCGATGATTTTTCCCTCATGGAGCAATAAGGCGGAATTGAATAAATCTTTGCCCTCCACAAAAGGGTTTCGGGTGGGTGAACCCACAATGGCAGCTATACCTTGACACGCCGCCGCAATTTCTAATACCGTCTCTTCACATTGTCTAAGAAAATCGGAAAATTCCAAAAAATCCTGTGGTGGATAGCCACAAATAGAAAGTTCAGGAAATACGACCAAATCTGCTCCCTGAGATTTTGCTTTCGAAATATTCTCGAGCATCTTTGTTTTATTCCGGTTGAAATCCCCGATCACGGGATTTATCTGGGCCAATGCAATCTTCATAAGCAACAATGTACAAATAGTGGGCAAAAGTAACTAGGGGAAATCAATATTGCTTGATGAGCTGGTTTATTTTAAACCAAGAGGATCGGGAGAAACGCACAATATTTGGCTTTTGTGTTTTGTTGGATGTTCCAATGAATTCATGGCTGCTGCAGCACTATGTGATTTGGTTGACAAGATTTCCAAAAGCAAGTCGAAATTTTATTGCTTGACAATCAGACATATATTTATTTTAACTAAAACATTAGTTGCGCAACTAAAAATATAGTTATACGTTTGCTTTATGAAGGAATTGACGAAAGCGGAAGAAGAAATTATGTCGATTTTATGGAAATTGGAAGGCGGATTCGTGAAGGATGTAATAGAGGAATTCGCGGAGCCGAAGCCGGCGTATAACACGGTATCCACCATCGTACGTATATTGGAAACCAAGGGTTGGGTAAAGCACGAGGCATTCGGCCGGACGCATAAATATATTCCCGTTTATTCGAAGGAGCAGTATATGAAAGGGAGTTTGAACCGGATGGTAAAAAATTATTTCGGCGGATCTTTCGAAAACCTGGTATCGTTTTTTGCCGGCGGAAATGATATGAGTATTGACGATATTGATGCGTTGTTCAAAAACGTAAAAAAAGAAATCATAGAAAAAAAATAGTATGCATACAGATATCATCATCCCCATCCTGCGTGTAGTTATCGGAACAGGTATTTTATATCTGCTGTATGTTATATTATTGAAAAAACAATTGGGCGGAAACTTTTCCAGAGCTTTCATCTTGGCGGGAACCATCCTGTTTTCGGTGTTGCCTTTCATCGGATTTTTCGCAGGCACATCTTCCTCATCGGAAACTGTTTATCTGGTAACACTTCCGGAGGTTATTTTCAAAAATGATACATCCGAACCCAATTTACGGACCAATTGGATATTGGTACTTTATTCCATTTCCGTTGTTATTTCATTTTTATTTTTCTGCTGGAAATTATGGAAGGTTTTCAAATTAGATAGAAAAGGAACTACCCACACTTTAAACGGCATTTCTTATACCGAAACGGATGCCATCAGATATCCATTTTCTTTCGGTCCGCGCATATATATTCCCATGGGTATGGGCGATTCGGGCAAAGAGTTGGTCATTGCGCACGAGATGGTCCATATCCGCCATTTCCATACCGTGGATGTGTTATTTTTTGAGATGTTGAAAATGGTGCTATGGTTTAATCCTTTCTATTTCCTATTGGAAAAGGAACTGAGGCAGGCGCACGAATTCACTGCTGACGAGATCATACTCAGGAGCGGCACATCGACAGCGGAATATTGCGAAGCCTTGTTGTCCTGCGCTTTGGTGGGGATGAAAGTTCCGGTGAATTATTTTAATGGGTCACAAATTAAAACTCGAATATATATGATGAACAAACAGAAAAACGTGAGAAAAGCCGTTGCATTATTTGCAGCAGCTACGGGTCTCTTGGTGGGCATGTATGCCACCACGCCCCAAGTATTCGGACAATCACCCGCCAATGCTAAGACCGTTACCGTTACGGAACCCGACCTGATGCCCACCTATCCGGGAGGGAATGATGCCATGATGAAATTCTTGATAGAAAACATCAAATATCCACAGGATGCGGTGAAAAATAATATTCAGGGAAAAGTATTTATTAGTTTCGTCGTGGCGGAAAATGGCGAAATAACCGATGCCAAAGTGAACCGCGGAATTGGGTCAGGTTGCGACGAGGAAGCCTTGCGGGTAGTAAAGTTGATGCCCAATTGGAAAGCGGGCGTAAAGGATGGGAAACCGGTACCCGTAGCCATGAACCTGCCGATCAGCTTTAAATTGGAATAAAAAACCATTCCATCATTTTGCCACAGCTCCATCAGAGCTTTTGGCATATATACACCGTTTTATTTATAACAAGAAAAGGAGCCCGGGTAGGCTCCTTTTCTATTTGTTATCGGGGTGTTATACTATGCTGTTTTTGGTGCCGGCGTAAACGACTTACGATGATTCTTCGCACCGTTGCTACGTGGCGGTTTATTCGTAGGTGCAGATGTTCTGGCTTTCCCGGCTTCGGGTTTGCGGTGATGGCCTACACGGCCACGGCCTGTATCGCGTTGTTTTTCTTTTTCGGCTTGTGTTATGGAGAAATCCAACGGATATGGATGTCCTTCTACCACCGGCAATGTTTTACCGATCAATTTTTGGATGTCTTTCAGGTAATCGGTTTCTTCCGGCTCACAAAAGGAGATGGCGATACCTGAATTTCCCGCGCGTCCCGTACGGCCGATTCGGTGTACATACGTTTCCGGGATGTTCGGCAATTCAAAGTTGAATACGTGCGTCAATTCTTCCACATCGATACCGCGTGCTGCGATATCCGTAGCCACCAATACACGCGTTTCGCCGCTTTTGAAATTACTCAATGCGCGCTGACGTGCATTTTGTGATTTATTGCCGTGGATGGCTTCTGCTCCGATGCCGAATTTTACCAAGTCTTTCGCCACGCGGTCGGCTCCGTGCTTTGTACGGGTGAAAACCAAGGCGGATGCGATAGCTTTATCTTCCAACAACAACTTCAACAATTTCGGCTTGTTGCTTCTGTTGGTGAAGTAAATCTGTTGTTTCACTTTTTCGGCGGTAGATGAAACGGGCGTTACTTCTACTTTGGCCGGATTGGTCAAAATGCTATCGGATAATTTTTGGATTTCCGGTGGCATGGTGGCCGAAAAGAACAAAGACTGGCGTTTGGCCGGCAATTGTGTGATGACGCGGCGCACATCATGGATAAAACCCATGTCTAACATACGGTCGGCTTCGTCCAACACAAATATTTTCAGGTTCCTAAGATCGACAAAACGGCGATTCATCAAGTCGATTAAACGGCCGGGTGTAGCGACGAGGATATCTACCCCGTTGCGGAGTGAAGTGATCTGTGCCCCTTCGGAAACGCCTCCAAAAATAACGGTATGTTTCAATGGAAGATAACGTCCGTAAGCGGCAATGCTCTCATCAATTTGGATGGCGAGTTCGCGCGTAGGCGTCAAGATCAACGCTTTGATGGTACGCTTTTGTCCGCCTGTTTCCAAGGGAACTTCGTTTAGTATCTGTAGCAACGGCATACTGAATGCAGCGGTTTTGCCTGTCCCGGTTTGGGCGCAACCCAAGATGTCGCGGCGTTGTAATACTAATGGGATGGCCTGTTGCTGGATTGGCGTAGGCGTGGTGTATCCTTCCTGCGACACTGCGCGAAGGATGGGCTCAATGAGCTTCAATGATTCAAATGACATGTATATAAACTGGTCGTTATTAACGCTTTCTGGTTTGTATTTCCCCGGTGACCATGGATAGTAACTGAATATTACCGGGCTCTGAGGATATCTTTTCCCGAAGGAAAAAGTGAATACTGATCAAACAGCGTATCGTTATTAAAGCACAAAGATAGAATTAATAATTGAATGGCACAAGTGATACATGTATATAAAAATAAGAATCTTGCCTTAACAATATAAACCTTAGTATTTAGTTAATATTTAAATTAAAATCTTATCCATGAAAATTATTGTAAAACTGATCCTTGGCACAGGTTTTATCTCTTTGTTACTCGCCGCTTGTAAAAAAGATGAACCTGTTACTGTCAAAACGCCTACGGAAAAATTTATAGGAAAATATACGGTATACGATACGCTTGTTTCCGTCCCACAACCTGAATGTTATACAACCGATCTCCATGACGAAATAAGAGTATTTGAGATAGATATTCGAGCGGTAAACAACTCACATGTGAGCATATCCGGATTTTATGGGTCACACGATCCGATAGGATCGATACAAAATAATGTATGGAAACAATTGGGGACATCCGGAGCTATAACAGCTTCCCTTGGCTATCTTTCGGGCGACAGAATTAGATTCCATTATAATTATACCGGGGTATGTTGGCCTTATGGGAGAGCAACGGCCATCAAAATAAAATAGCTTACCCCGGCGACTACAAATTTGCTTCAAATTTGTAGGTTAATCTTGTTAAATTTAATTACAAAAATGCACTCAATAAAAGGACAAACCGCGCTCATTACTGGCGCCGGAAAAGGATTAGGAAAATCAATAGCATTAAATTTGGCTGCCGAAGGCGTAAATTTGGCTTTATTGGCGCGCACAGAAAATGACTTGAAAAATGTGGTGCATGAGGCTAAAAAAATAAATGGCGACATTAAAATAAGTTATGCAGTTGCTGATGTGTCAGATTACAATTCGGTGAAGCAGGCTATCGAAAAACTAAAAAAAGAAGTAGGCCAAATAGATGTTCTGGTGAATAATGCAGGTATCGGAAAATTCGGGAAGTTTATGGATTTGGATGTGGCCGAATGGGAAAATGTCATCAAGGTAAATTTATTGGGCGCCTATTATGTTATACATAATGTATTGCCAGAGATGCTGGAGAGGCAAAGCGGCGACATCATAAATATATCTTCTACCGCCGGATTAAAAGGCGCACCGGTAACCAGTGCATACAGCGCTTCCAAATTTGGTTTGATTGGCCTTTCGGAATCTTTGATGCTGGAAGTGCGTAAATCAAATATCCGTGTGTTTACGATGACGCCCAGTACGATTGCCACCGACATGGCCAAAGACCTAAACCTGACGGATGGCAATCCGGAAAAAGTATTGCAACCGGAAGATTTTGCCGAACTATTAGTTGCACACCTTAAATTAAATAGACGCGCCCTGGTGAAGGATGTGGGTTTATGGTCTACAAATCCGTAATTATTTTATTCACATAAAAAGGCAGATGAAACTTCATCTGCCTTTTTATGTTTCGTTATTATTATTTAAAAATTTCCGCCTTGGTTCTTAGAATGGCCTTTACATGCCAGTCTATAATTTTCTCTCGTCCTGCCTTGGTCATTAAGATCGATTTACATTCCTCTTCATTATCCATGAAAAAATTCTCGGTAAGCAGTGCCAGCATTTTGGTGTTTTTCAACACAAAGAAATTGCTTTCCTTATCCGGATCTCCGTCTGAAGTGTCCGAACGTAATGCTCGATCTGGGAATGCCGTTTTATAGCATTCACAAAAAATGGTCGCGATATTATCGCTGGCGGTTTGGCCTACGGATGTAAATATTTCGGAACCCTTCCCGCCACCGGCATTGGAATGCACACTCAGATAAAAACATTTTTGTGAAGCATAACCATTAGCCCTCTTCATACGCTCTTCCAAACCGATGTCGGTATACTCGGGAGCAATATTGACGTAAGGGATTTTTAGCCGCGTCAATTCCTGAATGATGCCGTTGACGATGGCGCGGTTAAACTCGCCCTCGAAAAGTTGTGAGCCATCCGCCCATTTGGGGCTTCTTTTCCCTGGTGTTTGGTATTCGTTGTTAATGATTCCACCATGTCCGTTGTCTAACAATACAATCATACGTAATTAAGAATTATTGGTTTATATTATTTTTTTGAACTGTATAGATTTAATACGGGCAAATCAAAAACCAAAAACAGTTGCCAACGCACCCCGGAATGGTTGGTGATGGTGGCATTTTCATTGGTTAAACGGGTTAGGCTGGGCTGCCATTGTAGCCCTGTTCCAATGGATAAAGGGATCTTGGGGATACCATATATAATATTCGCTCCCGGAGCAAAAATATT